>Ga0070747_1001249_pt1 | contig 12473 bp, 17 predicted proteins | sample VirMetDEL_Mar_31_FD_77321 | JGI IMG/M metagenome (GOLD analysis project Ga0070747, IMG submission 77321) | Aqueous microbial communities from the Delaware River and Bay under freshwater to marine salinity gradient to study organic matter... | ecosystem: Environmental > Aquatic > Marine > Coastal...
ACATCACAATACATAGATTTACCAAAAGTTCTCAATGACAAATCAGAGTTTGCAAATAACTTTTGTAAAGATAATTTTCCTGATGCAAAGGTAGATAATATGGACTTTATGGATACCATAGACAAATATGATGCAGAGCATACATTCTTTCTAATTGATCCACCTTGGCAATTTTTTATCTATAAAGACAATGATTTAGCATATTGTGACAGGAAGGTTAGGAAATATTATGAGCAGTTATTAGAACGTGTTGAAACATTGAAGGGAGATTGGTTTATTCTTAGCAGTGTAGATGAACATGAACAACAAAATATTTTAAGAAAAAGTAAATGGGGATTAATAATAGTCGATTCAGAAAAAAATGTAATATTTGGGAATAAAGCAAGAACAATGATATGCTCTAATTTATTTGATCCAAATTATAAACAAGAATATATTCCGTATGTAGATAAAGCAAAAATAAAAAAACCTATAAAAGAAATACCTAAAGAAATACCTAAAGAAATACATAAAGACTTATGTGAGATATGTGGAGCAATATATACAGGAATGACATACGAACAGCATGAGGCAAGACAATTCCATCAGGACAGATTATAGTGGTTACTACTTATGATTACAAGAACTGGTGTGATAAGTGCTATGAACAGAGTTGTTTTCATCTAAAGGATCGTTGTGCAAAACATTGCCCAATATGTCTTAAAAAAAGCATAATACCTTAGTTTACATAACTATCACATGGTCAGAGGAAAGGTTTGTTCACATTGCGTAAAAGACAACGGCATAGAAGGCATTGATGGGAAAAGACCTAAATTGTGTGATGCAGGATCATGCAAGATAGAGTTTGACTATACCTTTTGCGAATGCCAATGTCATTATTGAAAAGACTTTATGAGTACAAGCTCATAATATTTTCCACTTTTTTAATGGCAGTTGTATTTCTGTTTATGCCTGAAGTTGAAAAACCAAGATGTATAGAAATGGTAATTGCTAGAACCAGAATCTGTTAGAAACTAATAAATAAGAATGTTACCATTGTATATCATGTCAGATTATGAAGAAACAAAACAAAAAATGATTGATATGATTTCACACGTTGACGACTTGGACATGATTATGTATAACAGTTATGACATATTCAAAACAAAACTAACTGATCACGATCTAAGAATGTTAGCCGACATACACTTTCATGTAACTGGAAGGTTGGACAAGGCAGACAAACTGTATCAGGAACTAGATCATTTTAACAACGGACTTGTATGAGTATAAAGCAAAGATCGTAGATGTGTATGATGGTGACACGTTCACGTTTGAAGTAGACTTGGGATTTTCAATTACTGTAAAAGAGAAGATAAGACTTGCAGGAATTAACACGCCAGAAGTTAGAGGAAAGTCAAAGCCTGAAGGAATTATGGTTAGGGATTATGTAAGAAGTATGATACTTGGAAAGGAAGTTACAATACAAGTTTTCAAGAAGGGAAAGTTTGGAAGATATGTGGCATATGTTTTCTTTGACAACTTGACTGGAATACCATGCAATCTAACTGAACATTTGCTGGAAAAGAACTATGGAAAAGAATTTATGTCAGATAAATTTTAGCAATATTTATTAAAAAAGTGAATGATATGAAAGTTATGGAAAGGATTACCGAAATGGACTTGGTACATACAATGGAAGTCTTGGAACAATTGGTCAAAATTGTTGAGGAAGATCCAATGTTTGAATCTGGAATAGGATCAAAGAACAGGGATAAGATAAGACATTTAATGGGTTGTCAGGAACTTATTGGAGAAATATTGGAAACTGATAAATAAAAGTATAGAACAAATATAATATGGATCCTCTAAATGACGGATCATCAAGTAGTTTCTACACATATCTAGGAATGTTAGTATTTTTAAAAAATTGCATTGACAACATGGAATGTCAGGAAGATGTCAGTTATTTGCTGACTTCAAAAGATGTTATTTTACAAAAATGTAAAGAATTATTCACAATAGAGAAACTGGACTTTTTAGAGTCATATATGGACAATAATTTGTTGGAATCAGAACAATAGATACTATTATATAGAGTATACTATCCATAGTATAGTATGAGTAAAAATAAAATTGATGTAATTTGTGACGTTGACGGAACCATTGTCGATGTTAAAAAACGCCATGCACTAGCAAAAGCAGGTGCAAAGAAAGGCAAAAAACTAAATTGGGAAATATTCTTGGATGACGAAGTAATCCTTGAAAATGATGTTGAACAGGAAGATGTTACTGGTGTAATAAAATCTCTTATCGAAAGTGGACACAGAGTAATTGTCACTTCTGCAAGAAACGAAAGACACAGAAAAGTCACTGAGCAACAACTTGCAAACTTTGGAATCAAGCATAGTGCATTATTCCTTAGAGCAGATGGTGACTTTAGAGGAGATGATGATGTCAAGGAAGAACTCTTAGGAAAAATCAGAGAAGCAGGATTTGATCCAAAGGTAGCATTTGACGACAGACAAAAAGTCGTTGACCGTTGGAGAAAAATTGGTATTGAATGCTACCAAGTGAGGTTCACTAATGTATAACCAAACAATCCCAAGACTTGAAAAAGCCTTCAAACTAATTGATGACAAACAAGTCGTTTTACTTTTGTCTCCCAATGCAGTTGTGCATGGCAACAAACCATACCATGTCAACTATGTCGAGGAAACTTGTGAATGTGAGGATCATGTTTACAGAAACATAAAGTGCAAACATATCTGGGCAGTTAAACTTAAATTACAAAAACTACATGGAGTATTATCATGAGTAATGTAAGAAATCTCAATTACACAGCAATTGATGAAATAATTGACATTGCTGGTTTCAAACCAAAAGATCTTCTTGAGGCATTGATAAAGTCAATGGATGCTCATGAAGTGAATGATCACTTGGCATTTATTTGCAGAGTATATGAAATAGATATTCCAAGTGGAGAAGAATTGTCAGAATATGAGAAGGATGAGTCATGAGTATGAATCCAGAACAAGAAGATCCTTACAGCGATCTTTACAGGGAAATGCTTCAAAGAATAGAAGCACTTGAGGAAAGAGTTTCAAGACTTCCATGCGATCATGTCGAGTTCCCAATAGATGAGGAATACGAGTTGGATGAAGATGGTTTCGAAGTAAGTGTGAATCTTTGCAGAAACTGTGGTGAACGAGTATAAACCAATGCAACTGGTGTGGGAAAAAATATTTCCGTAAACACGAAACTTGTGCAGACAAGGATCATGAGGCATGGTTACAAACAGATGACTTTGAGATGATGGTTCACAAGGAAATTTATGAAACAGGAATGAGTAATTGGTATGATCAAGAGGGCGTGGAAAAGTATCAGGATCATTTTAAAAATAACAAAGACTGCAAGTTCTGTAAAGCATTAAAATACTAGTAATTCTAAAACATTATATGAATTGGAATCAACAGATAACAAGTGATATGATAGCACAATTAAGAAAAAGAAAGACACTTAACTTTATACTGACGGCTATTAATGCTTAAATAGAGTTTTTCGTAGTATAGTTATGGAAGATCCACTAAAAATTTATAGTGATATTTTAGCCATTGCGTATGAGGAATTTGATGAGGATAAAGTTAATAGAGACAGTGATGGTAAATTTGCAGACAAAGACGGTGGAGATGCAGAAAAATCAAAAGATGATGATTCAAGCAATACTAAATTTGTAAAAATAGGAGGAAGTAGGAATACTCAACTTGATAAATTTATTGATCTGGATAAAGAAGAAGAAGAAGAAATTGAAAACGTTGATGTGAATGATATTGGAGAGGATGAAACTTATAGAGATTATTTAGAAAGAAAAGGTGGATTTAGAAATACAACATACAATTATGAAGATGTTGAAGTTCCATCTTTATCAAAAGGTTCTCAAGAATTTGAGTATATGATAAAAGACCTAACTGTGCAAGAACAACAAATAATGCGTAAAAAAAGATTTCAGTTTTGGAGAGATCAACAAGGATCAGATGGAGTAATAACATCTACCATAGGTAAAAATTATAGTAACAGAATTGCAATTGATGCAGATGAATTGACCAAAAGTGTAAGATCATATGCAAAATACAATGATAAACAAGTACTCGATGATCAGAGAAATTACACAGTGCTTGAACATCAAATTGAAGATGATCTAAAAGGTTCATTTAAGATAGAGTCTAAAGAGAACGGTGCAGAGATTAGTATATCTTTGGGTGGATTTTCTCCAGATGGCATTACGGAAAAAGATGATGAAGGTAGACCTTTGATGAGGTTAAATTTGAGAGATCGAGGTTATGGTGGACAAGCTGAATTAAGTAAAAAAGATTTTGACAAATTTGTAGAGAAAAACAATATAAAATTTGTGAGTAAAAAAAGTGGCATGAATTGGGATGGAAAAATATCACTTAATGCAAGGGATGTCAACAGCATACAATCATTGATGCCATTTGTAACTAAACAGTTGGAAAGAAATAGATTTAAAATACGAGAACAGAAAAAAAATTATGATGCATTAAACGAAACAGAAGAAAAATTATCAGAGATATTCGATTTCACAGTGTCTAGAGGCAGTTTAGATGCTGAAAGAACGTATACGTTAAAAAATTCAGTACAAGGAGAACTTAATGTTTCTGGAACATTTGGTGGAATGGGTTATAGTTCAGGAATTACAATAGATGTAATGTCTGGATCAGATCCAGAAGTATCTGTAAGATTTCCTCATGAGTATGAACGACAAGTAGATCTACTTGAGTGGGATAAAAAAAATCCTACTTCAAGATCAAGAGCTGATCCAAAATTCAAAAGAGATAAAGTTTTGGAAGGTGTATTCGGATATTCTTCTGGCTACGGAATGAACGACAGAACAATAAAAGAAATTGAGGCATTGACACCAATTGTGAAAAAACAAGTGGAGGTACAAGAGGAATTTGAAAGAAAGGTAGAAGAATTAAAACAGCAACAAAATGATACCATTAAAAAACATAGAGAAGAATTGATGACAGTATCTGGTAAAACATCCATGTCTTTTACTGAAAGAGAGGCAGAAAGAGACAGAATACGTACAGAGATAGATAAAAAAACAAGTCTACGCAATGAAATAGAACCAGAGTTGGAACCAGAATTTGAAGATATTGGTGATGAGGAAATAACCAATGACGATATTGATATAGATTATGATCCAAGAAAAATAAATCTTGATGACATAGATCTTAATGACGAACAGGCTTACGCTTAATCATGGAAGATCCACTAAAAATCTACAGTGATATTGTAGAGATTGCAAGAGAAAGTGTTGTAACTTTTAAAGAAGAAGATCATCCAAGAGATGTCACAGGTAAGTTTACATCTGGTGGTGGATCCAACTTAAAAAAAGGCGATTACAACAAAACAAACGATATGTCAGATGACATGCCAAGATACAGTGATGTTGAATCCATGTACGATGATTTTGAACAACAAACAGACAAATTGAATTTTTCATTTGATCCTACAACTGGAAAAGGGTATGATGCAATGAATCCAGATGATGCTATGGAATTATTTGAAAACAGGACAAATGAAAACAGGGATCCAGTATATTTTATAGGAATAACCAATCATGAAGGTGGATTGAGCAGAAGAACCGAAGTACAATACAAACATCTGGTAAGTCGTGGATTAAAACCACTTATAGGAAAATGGACAGACGAAGAAAAAGGACATGTTTATAATGACATATCATTTACTCTTACAGGTGTAAATGAGGATGATGTATTTGAATTTAAAGAAAAACATGTTCAAGAGGCTATATTAAAATTGAGTGACGGTGGAATCGTAGAGTTTTTGGAATGAAGTGTGAAAAGTGCAAACAAATGTTTTACAGTGGAGAACCTGAAGAATATGCAGTATTGTTTGAAAATGGCAGAAGATATTATATGCATCTGACTTGTTTTCTGGAAAAACACCTAAACGCTTAAGTTTATATTATGTGATTCAGGTTAGTTTTCAATGATTAAAACAATCACGGCATTAATGGTCTTGACCTTGATTGCAACAATGAGCATGGGAAATGCTTACGCAATTGAAGGAGATGGAACCAGTCATGTTGAAGTTGATGAATACCCATTTGACATTACTGTTGAAGAAGGTGGTTCAATAACTATACACAACAATGGTGAAAACACAATCAACTTTGTAAGTCACGGTTGGTTTGAGGGAACAATTCCTGTAAATGATGCAATCGCATTGGAATTTCCAGTTGTAAACTGTGGAACCACTTGTTTTACTGAAGGCATGTATTACATATCTGATCTAAACGGTGGATACCAAAGTACAATTGAAATTGTAAAACCATACGTTGCACCACCACCAACACCTGTCTATGTAGCACCTGTAGTTGTAGAACCAACTCCAGAACCAATAGTCGAGGAACAAGTTGACTTTGGTGCAACAAGTGACGTAACACTTGGATCATTTGAATCAATATCAGATGATGCAATATTCAATGTAGCAGAATATGAAGGCAATGTTGATATTGTTACTTTGCAAACACAACTTGCAGAAGTAACAGCAAAGTTCAATGACTCTATTACAAAACTTGCAGATCAAAAAGTTGCAATAGAGAATCATAACAACCAAGTACAATCACTAAATACACAGATTGGAAGTCTTAACACAACAGCAACATCAGTTACAACATTGGAACAAAGTATTCTATCTCTACAACAAGAGAAAGACGAACTTAATGCAACAATAGTATCATTAGGAAATACAACGGCAACACAACTTGCAACAATCGAATCACTGCAAAGTGATACAACGTTGGATGTAAAAATTGCAGAGTTGGAATCACAGATTGTGACACTAACCAATGCAAACGTTACAGCAAATACCTCAATTGCAGTTCTGGAACAGATGAATTCTGATTTGAGACAATCAACAACAGGATATGATCAAAGTCTACAAGAATCAAATGCAAAAATTGTGTTACTTGAACAACAAGTTGTAACACTAACTAATGATAGAGATCAATGGAAACAATTAGCTAACAGTTGGTACGCAGTAGCAATGGATCAATTGAAAGTTATGGTTGATGTATTAGGACTCTAGTCCATACACCATTTTTTATTTTTTATTTAACCCAAGTAATACTTAATAACTAATGTTTATATAGCATGATATGCCCGAAGTTTGGGGAATACCAGATAGATATTTCAAGAAAGATCTTGCAAATCGAGAGGAACTTCCAAAATTACCAAATGATGTTTTAGACTGGATAAGAGAGGTAAGACCAAAGGCAGAAGGCAAAAAAAGAGTTATAATGCCACCTTGGCGAGATATATACAATGACAATTTTAATAACAAGTTTATACTTGGTGGCAGACAGATTTTTAAGTCCACTTATACTACGGATGTACTTGCGTTTGAAGCAACTACGAAAAGAAACTCACAGTTAGTTTATGTAACATACGATGACATTAACAAGGCAGGATTTTCAAGACAGAAACTACAAATTGGTACTTTTGACGGTTCTGACATACTAAAGAAATTTCCAAGAAACAGATTGGGTAACGTAGGGGAAATTTCATTAAAGAATAATAGTACAATTTATATTACAACAGATCATGGTCAATATCATCACGTAGAGGGAAAATCTGCAAGTCATATTATGCTTGACGAAGCACAATATCAGGATATGCAGTACTTTGACCGTATCCCTCTCGTGATGACAATTACACAAGGAAAAGTAAGCGTACTTGGAGTCGGTGGAGAAAGTGGATCTCCGTATGAGCAATTATGGCGTGATACGGATCAAAGACAATGGGTATTTGACAACAGTGAAGATTATGTAGATTCAGCAGGAGTTGTATTTCATGGTCAAGGTTGGAGAAATGATCTGATATTTGGGGAAATTAAAGATGAAGATACAGAAAAGTCAAAATGGGGATTAATTGCAGATGACAGACTAATGGGTATTATGTCAGGAAGATGGAAGGCAAACGAGCCACAAAAGAGCAGAGATTGGCATGGATTCCATGTACCTCAGACAATCATTCCACATATTCCACTAAGTACGGCAGATGCAACAAATCCAAAAATGTATAACATAGACAAAAAATATGCAATAGAAGCAAAGAGACAAAAGATGAGTCCACATCTTTTTACAAGTCACGTAATGGGTGGATTTTATCATGCAGAACGCAGACCAATTACAAGAGAAATGATTGACAATTTGTTTTATGGAAATGAAGGACTAAAGATAATGGATCCGTGGGAAATTGCTGACATCAAGGATCAGTTTGGAAAGGAAGTAACAATAACTATGGGTGTTGACTTTGGAAGTGGAAACCCATCACAAACCGTAATCAGCATCATGATAGAATGGATTCTTCAACCAGAAACACTTACACAAGACAAGATTAGCAGATACCAACTTGTTCATTTGGAACCAAGACCAGCAGAAAACCAACTTGATCAGGCAAAGTATATTGCAGAACTTTTCAACGAATGCCAGTGTGATATTGGAGTTGGGGATCTGGGGTATGGTGCAATTCAAGTACAACAGATTCAAGACGGAGGAACTGACAGACTTACTGGACATCCGTTTAATGGAGTTGGAAGTTCTAACTTTTTCGGTTGCAGAAGTATCGGGGATGAAACAAAGAACGTATTGCAATTCAACAAAAAGATAGACGAACATGGAGAAATTCGAGAACACCTTAAGATAGACAAGACAACAGCAATACAGGAATTTATTGATCTAATGGGAATTATGGTAGATGATCCAGACGACAGATACAACTTGGACAAAAGAAAACATAAGTTAATGTTTCCATCAGAACCTTACAGCAAACAAAAGATTGACTTTATTTATTCTGATCTTACAAACCTTACAAGAAAAGATCTAACGGATAAGATTGACGAGGATAAGCCAGATGGCAGACAAAGGGCAAGAAAACAGTTCAACCACCCAAAGGATTCCCTAATGGCAATGATATATGCAACAAAGGCACTTGAAGTTAGACAAGGATATAATTGGGTCGGAACAGGTGGAGGTTGGCGTTGACTTTTTGGAACAGAAAACCTGAAGAAGATACTTCAAAGAAGAAACCACAAAGAACCAAATTATCAGAAATCATACTAATATACACAAAATAACCAATGATATGAATGGCAGGAAATTTTGAAGAATGTCCAGAGTGTAAATCTAAAAACTTGATTAAAATGGGTGGTTGTGACAGTTGTCAAGACTGTTTTTGGTCAGCTTGTCCAGTAGCATAGAGTATTAACAGTATCTTTGTTATAGATACAATCCTTACTTTTTTTATTAACATCTATAAATTATGGTAAGACTTAACTAGTCTTATTGCATATTATTTTTATGGATAGTCAATCAAAAATATATGTTATAGGAATTAGTTTAGTTATCGGTGCATGGATAACTTTATCAGCATTAATGTTTGGTTATCAACGATAAACATCAATGATTAACATTGGATTTTATATATAAACGGCTAGGCACGAATTATGCTTATACGCAATGTTCAATAACTATATATTATGGCACAAATGCCAGCTTTAATTCCAAAGGAAGTTGAGATCCAAAGACTAAAGAAAATTTGGCTCATAGTGATTGCTATGGGATCAACAGCAGGTTCTGTTGAAGTCGATAATTTTGTCGATGGTTCTTTACATCAAACATCAATCAGGGATAGTGCATTCACACCAGCACATTGGTGGCTATATTCACACTTTATAGCGTTACCACTTGGGTGGGGTGCAGTTGCTATTTACGATAGGAAAGTGCCAATATTAAGAGGCCCGAATAATTCAATGAATACTGGATTAAAAATGACAATCTTAGGTTACTTGGCTACAATGTTTACAATTGGTGTAAACGAAATGTGGCACTTTTGGTTTGTAGAGGAGATCTTTGCAGTACCGAATCACTGGATGTTTAATATGGGTGTTGTAGTTGCCTTCATGGGAGCATTAGCGTATGTAGTACGAGTTTATGCAAGATTAGTGGAACTTGGTGTTGAAACACCTAGTGAAAATCCATACGTTGCAGAAATGTATAAAATGGCACTTGAAGGAAAACTTTACAGCAGATCAATCCCATAATCTTTATTTTTTTCATAAAAATAGATTATAAATTATAAGGTTGACAAATATTAGTTGTAATAATTACATTTTATTTAAAAAAACTAAAGTTTTTTATAACACAAGTGCGTAATAGTATCAATGCAGATTCAAAAGGTCGGCAAAAATAGATGCGTAAGTCCATAGATACGATTTCATGTATTCGGGCTTTTTAGACTCGTAACAGGCGAATAGCCAATACGTTCTATAATAGGACTTACGCCTTTTTTAATACTTAAATAATTAACATTCATACGTTTTACATGGGTAAATTCCAATTAAACAAAAAAGGAGAAGATCCAATTAAAATTTATGAAGATACGTTTAAAGTTGCAAACAGTACTGTTGAAACACATTTAGGTAAACTTGGTAAAATGCCAAATCCAATTGCAAGAGAACATCACAAAGCAAATGAAGCTTATGCAGAAGATATTTGGGATCAATTAGATGACGAACAAAGACATAGAGTATTAGATGCAACTAATTTCAGTTTGAAAGAATTTGACAGTCCATTATTTGCATTAAGGAGTGGTATAATAGCATCAAGTTCAAGCGAATTACAAGATGATAGTTATGAATCATGGAGTGAATTAGCTGATACAATAGACGGTCTATATGGAAGTCTTTTTGAATCAAAAGCAAATGAAGATGTAACTTTTGCAGATGTTGAACAATGTCCAGAATGTAATGGAACAGGGGAATGGAAAGATGTTGTAGATTTTGACTGTCCAAGATGTAATGGAACAGGACAGTTGTCAAAATCAAAAGAGGTCAATGGAAAATATATTATTAATGGAATGGTAATTGGAAAAGTAACTGACTTTGAACCAAACAACTGGTTTGGAAAAGTTGAACTTTCTGAGATGCCAGAATTTGCAGAGTATGGAACTTTAGATCCTCAAGCAGTGGTAAAAGGAGATGACGGTGTAACTTATACAGATCCAAAAGGTGGAAGTGATGGTTCTAGAGGAACTTTATTCAATGCTGATGGATCACCAAAACCTCCAATTATATCATGGGGTGAAGTAAAAGCAATCGCAAAAGAAGCAGTCAGTGAAGATGAAAAAGATGAAATGTTTCAATACTTATTTGACTTGCAAGAAAGTGGAATAACCAACATGTTCGGATCAGGCCCGTATGTTGAAAGAGAGTTTCCTCACTTGGATAAAAAAGAAGTAAGAGATGTTGTAATGGAATGGATGTCAAATTATGAGGCAATTCACGCAAGAATGGGAATAGAATCAAAAGCAAATGAAAGAAGTATTAAACAAGCTTGTAAAAATGCAGGTGTTTCGGTATCTAGAGCAGAACAAGTAGCAGAAATGAACGGAATGGACTTACAAGAAGTAGTTGATGCTGGTAACTTGGAAGAAATGTTAGAGGATCAAAGACAAGATGATGATTGGTATGAAAGAGAAGCCAGAGCAGAATTTGGAAATGAATAAAGATAACTTATACGAATCTTGATAGACTCAACAGATAAAACACATAACATTACAAGTAATAGACGATTAGCCAAAGAAATTATCAAGCAACTTAATGAGTATCATGATAAGAATACTTTTCTCGGTTGGTCAAAAAGAAGAAAGAAGTTCGTGTTAAAAAAGTTCAAGTAACGGTTATATTTCACAATAAACACAATTTAGTATGGTTTTATCTGACAATGACAAGCAGGAAATAATAGAATATGTCAATGACAACATAGATGGGGAGTCAACCTGTGATGATGAAGATAATGACATGGTAATTTTTACATTTGATAGGGATCAAGATGATCAACCGTTAGTTGGAACTGAAACCATACTTGAATTATTGAAAAGGGGATTCTTTGTACTATATTCTGGGTTGAATGAGGATGGAGATATGCAAATATCAATATCAGATGGGGATAGATACAGAGATTGACCAACCTAATTGGTACAGATGTATTCAAAAGATGCAAACAACCATTGCTAGAAGCAGGGGTAATTACCAAAGATTTCATGTTGTCTGACAAATACAACGAGTTATTTTACAGTTACAAAGGTCAGTATGTCATGGAAAGTCTAATGTATCCAATGTTTATGTTGTTCAAGACAACAAATCTTGGAGACAAGGAAACCGAATATTTTCACGTAATATTGAATATGTTTGTCAATGAACATCCTGAATATTTGGAAAGCATAGAAGCCGAAAAGAAATTTGCAGAAAGAAGAATAGAGGAAAAGAATAATGGAAAAGATGACTAGAGGTTGTGTTAGATGTCACAAATTATTTCAGTATGGGGATATGAACAAGTCATTGCGTGGACAAATGACCAGAAGATACTGTGATATGTGCAAGATACT
>Ga0070747_1001257_pt1 | contig 12456 bp, 27 predicted proteins | sample VirMetDEL_Mar_31_FD_77321 | JGI IMG/M metagenome (GOLD analysis project Ga0070747, IMG submission 77321) | Aqueous microbial communities from the Delaware River and Bay under freshwater to marine salinity gradient to study organic matter... | ecosystem: Environmental > Aquatic > Marine > Coastal...
CGGCACTAATAACAGCTTTGACTAATAACGCCATCACAAATGGCTCGTGGTCATCGCTTACAAATTCAGGAACACCCAGCGCGGGTTCAGTTGGAGAAACTTTAATGGTTGTATCATGGTCTTAGAAGGAACATATAGAGTAGAAGTCTATGAAGACACAGACTTTTCTGCTACATGGACGGACGTTGCAGTCCCGTTCATGGCATGGGGTTACGACCAAGAATCGTTAGATGAATGCGAAGAAGTTGACGGGGTTTATTTTGCAACTTATCGCACGTGGGTCGTAACTAGTCCACAGACTAGGACTTACGTAACGAAAACGGGGACAGAAACAATAACAATCCCCGTCGGGGAGTACGGAATTATGCCTATGTAATTATGATTAAATTTATAGCATGACGAACGACGTAGGAATTGCACTGATATCATTGGCTGGAGCAATCATATTAGCATGGATAAAACAGAATAATGACGTGACACGGCTAAAAGAACAAATCCGCAGCATAGAAAAAACGGAAGACAAAGTCCAAGATATGCTGATGCGGTTGAATGAAAGTATGCAGCGATTAGAACGCGCTCTAGTCAAGGCTGGTTTTATAGACGTAGACTAAATGAATTATCTACGCTACTTCCAGCTGGATGAGTTTGATTCCCCAGATGTTGTTGGAAGTGGCAAAAATATGGACTTCTGTTTTGTGCAATTACTAGATAATGCACGTCACATCGCTGGTACTCCATTTCGTATTTCAAAGGGCGGTGGATTTAGGACAGAGGAATACAATGCGGAACTCGTTAAACGCAATCCAAAAGCGGTTAGAAACTCATCGCATTGTAAAGGTCTAGCGGCAGATATTTTGACACCAGACAGCCGGACAAGGCATATGGTTCTGATGTCATTAATTAAAGTCGGCTTCAACCGTATTGGAGTCGCAAAAAACTTTATACACGTGGACGATGACGAAAGCAAAGCACCTGATGTCTGTTGGGTCTACACAGTTTAAACAACAGAGCAGAACCTGTTACGAATACCGGGTAGAACAACCGCCTAAATTCTTATTTCTAAGCGATGTCCATTTTGACAGCGTAAAATGTGACCGAGCTTTATTTTTCAAACATCTTGATAAGGCAGAATCAGATGGTTTCGTCGTTGCAATTTTTGGCGATTTGTTTGATTTGATGGGTGGGAAATATGACCCTAGAAGTAGCTATTCTGATATCCGCCCAGAATACAAGAGCATCACTTATTTAGATGATGTAATAGAAGATACTTACGAGCGTCTTAAGAAATATACTTGCATCAAATTTATTTCTAGGGGAAACCATGAAACAAATATTGAAAAGAGGATGCATACAAGTCCGCTAGATAGATTGGCGCAAATGTTTCCCTTAGAAAACAGACCAGTCATTGCTGGATACAGCGGTTGGATTAAAGTAATAATCGCCAAGAAAAACACGAGGAGCACGGTTGTCAGCTTTATACATTATCATCATGGATTCGGCGGTAATGCAAAAAGGAGCAAAGGTGTATTAGAAGTTGACCTGGACCAGATGCAATTCCCAGATGCTGATGTCTTTGTACGCGGTCACACGCATCAAAAATGGCATCACCCTGTTACCGTTGACCGCATCAGCGCAAGAAGCATGAGGTTGTATCAGCAGACATCGCATCATTTGCGATTAGGCAGCTACAAAAAACTCGGTGATAGATTTGCTGGATGGGCTACAGAAAAAGGTTTCCATACTCCGCGATTAGGAGGCTGGTATGCAAAATTAGAACAGGCAGCAAATGATGATGCTCGCTGGTGTATATTCGAAGCAAATTAAATTGATTGGACATGGAATTTTTTTTAATGTATTGGAGTGAAATTGCCCTGGCTTTCATAACCGCTGCTGGAACTGTTACTGCATTAACAGCATCAGAGCAAGACGATAAAGTCGTTGACGTGCTCAAAAGAATTATAGAGGCAGTTGTCTTCGGGCGTTCTAAGAAGAAGTAAACTGATTATCTTTGTTGTATGATTATGCGATGGCGTCACACATCGTAAGTTTTTTGATAGTAGAAAGGCGGATTCAACGGAGTCCGTCTTTTTTTGTCTAAAAAAATTTGCTTCTACAGACCAGTAGACACGGGGAAAGTAATTTTTAGATAAAAAAAAGTTGGTTTTGAATTAGGTTTTACAATGATGTTGCGTGTACATTTGTATCACAATCAAACAAAAAACAATAATCATGGCTTTCACAGTAACACAGCAATCAGCCTTCGCCGCAACACTTCAACAAGGCAATGTCACCATCGAACTTGTGTATAGCTCACCAATGTGGGTCGCAACTTATCTAGTCGACGGTGTCCAGCTTCTACCTTGGGAAGGCGGTCGATTTCCATACCCAATTGCAAATCGTGCTTCTTGTGGCAGAATGATAAAAGGCAATCCACCAATTGCAGCAGCTATCGCAAAATTCGGTTAATCAATACATATCAAAAAATTTACATCATGCAGCAGTCAAATCAAAAGCGTTATTTCAGCAAGTACAATCAGAACTTGCATTACACCAGCAGCCATCCTGGAGCAGACGGTAGCACAATGGTCTACTCATACAATACACTTGTCGCAATACAGTATGACGGTGAATTGGTTGAACAGGGCTATTGGAGCACTACAACAAGGAAGCACGTCAACTTCGCGGCGCAAGAATTAGGTCTAGAAATTAAACACTACGCATCATGAAAACAGTAAAATTATCTCACATCAATTATTACGATGAAGGTTGCACCGTTCTAATTGATTGGGAAGCAGAAGCATTTGTCATGGATAATTACAGCTATGATATGTCCAATGATATCGCCATTGTTGTTGTCAGCGGTATTAGTCCTCAAATTTGGGTTGGGGAAAAGCAATTCAGTTCAAATCAACCAATGTGGGACGCGGTAGAATACGCGCAACAATACAACGATAAAAAAGTATAGACATGTCAGGTTACAACGGATGGGCGAATTGGGAAACGTGGAATTTTGCTTTATGGCATATAGACCAAATCCAAGAAATAGCGCAAGAAGAATATATGAGTGGCAATTTAAATGATGTAAGAGCCGTATCTAAATTGGCTCAAGAACACTGGCACAATGTCCGTGATAACACAGCAGAGTTCCAAGATGTTGGTTGGGTTGGCGATGTTGTTGACGGGTACGAATCCAGCATCAACTGGCAAGAAATAGCAGAACACATCTGGGATGATGTGGCGCAACAATAGAAAAAAAAAGCTGCGTCTAAATAAAAAAAAACTATCGCAGCCTGGTGTAAAGTTGTTCAATCCTGCGTATTTTTACGCAATATCAAAAAACAAAATCATGAAAACAATTGAAATGGTCAATGTAATGACCAAACATTTAGGTGACAATATGGACATAGTCCAAGAGTTCCGTGTAGTCGGCAGGCGCGTCTACATATATTCAGATTACACAGAACGTCTGTGCAATTGGATGCATTCAAACAAGTTTAAAGTCAAAACAACCTTATTCGGTTATCTCCTAGCAGAGCATGACGATTGGCACGATTTGGAAGTACGGATACACATCAACGTCAAATGAAAAAAGATTACCTATCCGCCAGCAGTTTGAAAGCATTTTCAAAATCGCCAAATCATTATCTGATGTACGTCAACAAAACTGCAGAAACAACTCCGGCAATGACGTTCGGTTCTGCCCTGCATTGTTTTGTCTTAGAGCCGCAAGAATGGTCTAAACGGTATGCGGTTGCACCAGCCGTAGATAGGCGGACAAAAGCTGGTAAAATTGCGTTCGCAGAGTTTGTAGCAGAAAACCCTGAACAGGAAATTATCACACCTGCAGATTACTCCGTTATCCTACGTATGGAAGAAGCGCTTAAAAATAATCCACAAGCGTATGAAATGGTCAATAATGCAACAGCCAAAGAACAACGGTGCGAAATGAAATTACACGGTTATGATTGGCTAGGATATGCGGATGGTTTTTCTGCTGTCGAAAACCATGTCTTTGATATTAAGACAACGCAAGATAGCAGTCCGGATAGCTTTATGCGGACAGCGTACCAAATGAATTATCACGAGCAGGCTTATCTGTATTGCAAAATGACCGGGGCTACAAATTTCTATTGGATAGCAATGGAAAAGAATGCACCGTACAATGTCACCGTCTATAGGCAAACAGAAGACGCAAGGATAAAGGCTGGTCAGCACGTGCAACAACTGACAAAGAAATTTATTGCATGGGACGGTCAGCCAGAAGGATACAGCAACCAAATCATAGATATTAACCTGCCTTCATGGGCAAAATAAAAATCCACAAAATGGAAAAAATTCAAGAAATCAAGAACGTCAGTTCTTGGAACACAAGTGACGGAACAACGATGTACACGTTCCTGATGGTTTTAGAATCAGGCAAAACAGGTGAAGTCAATGCCAAAACAAATGACAGGTATTCAGTCGGTGAAACGGTATGGATTACGCAATCCCAGTCAACCAATTACGGGGAAAAATGGAAAATGTCTAAAAAAGACCCATCGGAAAATCCATACAGCAACAGCGGCGGCGGCAATGCCAGCAATAATGATAATCGCGATGCACAAATCACAGCGTCTTGGGCAATTGGTCAAGCGTTATCTGCTCGCCCAGAATTGGTAGAAGATTTGCAAGCGCTGCAGAAATTAGCCGCGCAATTAATGGAAACTAGAAAAAACCTTATCAGCAATGAGTAATGAAAACGCGGTCAAGGGCTTTATCATAAAGCACTACGGAACATACGAAGCGATGGGAGCAGCCTTGGGGATTAATGTTGCAACAGTCGGCACTTGGACAAAAGCAAGACCCAGGGGCATCCTTAAATACGCTCCAGAAATGATATCTGATGTAGGTCGGCAGATTACAGCAGATGAAATTGTAGAAACTGTCCGTATACAGTTGTCCAAATATGTCACAGAATAATGGCTTATGGATACCGTCAGAAATATGGAATGATGCAACCTTGACAGTCGTACAGAAAGTAATTCTATCCCAAATCGTAAATTACGTGACAAGCGGATTACAATTCTATCAAAGTAATGAAACGCTGGCTGCAGACATGGCAGTCAGTGTTTCTACTGTCAAGCGCAGTCTAGGCAAATTAATATCAGATGACTATGTGACGGTGGAAAGTTTTAACGGGCGGAAACGCCTATTAACTCTATCCAATAAGGTGCAAATTGAACCGGCAGCCAGTTCAAAACGCCCTGGCAGAAAGCTCAAAAAGCACCGGCAGGAAGTGCAATCTGCACCGGCAGATGGTGCAAATCGAACCACAATAAAAAAAGCTACAAAAAAGTCTATAAAAAAACCTAATGATGTGAAGGAAAAATTATTGTATCCATTTGATGACTTTGCCCCTGTTTGGGGTGAGTGGGTGCAATACAAAAAAGAAGAACATCGGTTTACCTTCAAAACAACTAAGACAGAGCAGACAGCTTTGCACTATCTACAAAAAATTTCGAATAATGACAGACACACAGCAATCCAAATCATTGGTCGCAGTATCGCAAACGGATACAAAGGGCTCTTCGCAAATCGCGATAATGGAAAAACAGCACCGACAGCAAGTCCAGACCAGCTTAGAGATTACATCCAAAACGGGTAAATTTCTAGCAACTAATGAGCAGGCATTTTATGAAGGCACGAACATAAAGAAATGTCTACGCATCGCACCAGCCAAAACACGGGAAGCGGTTATCGCTTTTGTGCAAATCACCAGCAATTACATTGACGCAACCAAACGATTATCGTCCACTGCAGATTATGTCATGCTCGCAGAAATGATATTCCATGATTTTCCAACTTTGACATTGGAGGAATTGCGGTTAATTATGGACAGGATGATGACCGGGTATTATGGGGAATATTACAACAGGTTGAAAGCACCTGAGTTCCGCAAGTGCTTACAGAAGCATGAACTGGAACGAGCGCCAATAATTGAAAACCGTCATAAACAAGTTTATCGCGGCGCGGATGACCCAACAAATATTCCAGTCTTTGATGCAGAAGCTGCAAAGCTGGCGTGGAGGCTAAAGAACAATCCATTCCTTGTACCTGGTAAAAATGACAAGGATGCAGCAGAATCATGATTTCCGTTATGACTTAAAAGTTGGTCAAGAAGGTGAAACGTTTCTTAGTCAGTTATTGCGTGATGGAAAAGACCATTACACGGTAGAAGTGAAATTAGATACGCAGGCACATCGCACGGGCAATCTATATTTTGAATACATCAGCCGGGGCAAGGATAGCGGTTTACGGACAACAGAAAGTGATTTCTATGCCGTCATGACAAGCAATAAAAGTTTCTGTCTGCTAGTCAAAACTGATTTATTGAAAAAGGCGCTGCGGAATTGGCATACTAGATGCGTCAAAGAAAATAGGAACCCGGATAAGACCTGGCGTAAAAAAGGCGGTGATAACCAAACATCTACAGGGGTTCTTATCCCAATGGCTGAGTTGATATTGGCAATACGACTAGAAATGATGTAAAAAATAATTTTTTTTTTAGAGCCGCATCTGCTTCTATACTGCAGCTTTCGGCACGTTTGCAGCGTTAAAAATACAGGTAAACACAAAAAAAGTTTATATAGAATTAGGTTGCTAATGAAAGTTTGCCATATATTTGTATCGTTATCAAACAACAAAAAAAAAAAATCATGCAATCTAATCCACTATCCTTCGCAACTGCAGCAGCCCAAACAGCAAAAGACTACGCGCAAGACTACGGTACACCAGTAAAAGAAAACCTCTGGGAAGTGGTCAAGCAATTCGGTTGTGACAACCAATGGGATGACAACGTACGTCACGAAGTCTATAAGGCTGCAATCAAGTTAGTCTAATTCATATTTACCTTATCAAAAAAACTTCTAGCTATGACACCTCAAGCAATACATCAAACAGCAAAAATCGCATGGTCTTTGCGTGTGGCAACACAAGAAACAAAACTGCTCCGCGAGCAGGTTTCTCTAACAGCACAATCTATGGATGACGCAAGCACTAATCTACATCCAACAATTATTGCAGCGCATGAATTGAAACGGGCTGCAGATAACTTAAAAAAGTCTGCAGAAAAGGAATTGCAAATCCTCAAAGAATGGAACTTCTTATGCCTGGTCACAGAAACTAAACCAGCAGAATTATTTGCGGCGTTTGAAAACAAAGTTGATGTGGAAGGGAAGTATGGAAAGCACTTCGAAATCGTACGACAAAAGATGTGTTCTTTATGATTATTATTGATATCCAATTGGCGTTTGATTGGTGGGGGGTGGCTGCAAGGCTGCTCCCCTTTATTTTTTTAATTGCAGCGCTCGCAATTTTATACGAAATTTGGGAGAACAAGGAACACGACAGAAAATTAAAAGCGCATCAATTTGAAAAGTCTATACAGACAATCCAATGGTTTGATTTTCGCAATACAACAGAATTGGAAAATGGTCGTTGGTATTTATTCCAATTACGAAATGGGAGTTATATTGTGGAGCAATATGATGCAGAATTAAACTGGCGTTTCTACGTTCCTCATACTGATTACGTCACAAAATACGCGCTCCTTTCTAATGTCTACAAAACGCCGGGTCAAAGCAGATGCACTTCTTAGCAATTACGTCCGACGTTCAAATGCCGATGATTCTGGATATGCAGAATGCATCACTTGTGGCAAACATGATAATTGGAAGGATATGGATTGCGGTCATTACATCACCAGGGCTGTCCTATCTACGCGTTATGACTTGACAAATGTAGCGCCCCAATGTCGGGAATGTAATAGACTGCACAATGGACGTCCAAACGTCTTTAAGAATAAACTCATCAGCAAGTACGGTAAAGATGAGGTAGATGCATTAATCAGGCGGAGCAAAGAACCGCCGTTTGAAAAAGCATCAATGATATATGACAACGCAATCCAATTTTACTCATGGCTAATAAAAGAAAAAAACCTTTGCAGCGAACTGGCAAGAAAACTGAGCCAATGAAATCTCAGGCAGAATTAGTTCCAATAGAAGCGCTCAGTAATAACCCATCAAATCCACGAACAATAAACGAGGAGCAATATGGCAAATTGAAGCAAAGTTTAATTGATTTCCCAGAAATGCTGCAAACAAGACCGTTGATAGCAGATAAGAATGGGACGGTAATTGGCGGAAATATGCGGTTGCAAGTTTTGCGTGATTTAGCAATTACAGAAGTACCCGTTATTTTTGTGGATTGGGATGAAAAACAGCAGCAGCAATTCGTGATTAAAGACAATGTCAATTTTGGACAATGGGATTGGGACGTACTTGCAAATGAATGGGACATTGATGATTTAAGTACATGGGGACTAGATTTATGGAAACCAGAAGATGCCATTGATTACAGCGCTTTAGACGATTTGTCTTTAGATGATGAATTAGCCGCAAAAGAGGACGGCGTGATGCGTGCTATTCAGATAGAATTTCAGCCTGGTGATTATGAAGTTGCGACCGAGTTAATCAAGTTTTGGCGCTCTGAAAAATCCTATATCGGGGCAATGATTATAGAAAAATTGCAGGAGGAAAAAGACCTGCTATGACATTGACCCTGGCAATACCGACACACGGAAGGTCGCACTTATTAGAAAGAACAATTGCCGCAATCCGGTCATACGGTTTTAGAGAAGATATTTATGCTTTTGTAGATAATTTTGAAGCACAACAAGAATACCGTCATGTCGGTGGCTGCAAATTTGTTATCACAAATTCTACCGGGATACAAAAGACACGAAATTTCATCTACACTTATTTTCCAGAAGGAACTTTTGTTTTGTGCTTTGATGATTCTTTTACCGGGTTATCAATTAAGAAAGCTGGTCGGCTGGAAAAATTTAATAAGGTCGTTGAATTGTCTAAGATTGCATATCAAGAAATGCGCAGAAAAGGGACTTGTTTCTTTGGTGTCAACCTGGTAGAAAACCCGTTTTTCATGAAGGGTGGTTTCCAATTTGGCAACTATCCATTATCAGCAAAATTTTGCGGATTTATTAGCCAGCCATTTCCCTTGATGTGTTCAACAAATCCATCCGGTCTATGTGAAGACCAAGAAACATCTTTGCGCGTCACAAAACATTACGGAGGCGTCTTACGTTTTTCTGGAATTACTTTTGATAAGCCAGAATATAGAAAACACGCAGGTGGAGTTCAAGCATCCTTTTCAGTAGAAGAACGTAGAGTTGCAGAACAGTTAGGAAATAAATACCTCGCGGTCATGTTCCCAGAATTATGCAAGTTGAAAAAAACGGGCGTTGGATTACGGTATGCTAGATTATGATAGCTTGCATTCCATCCAAAGGACGCTCTAAGACTGTCACATATAAACTCTTTGAAGAAGTTGGTATAACAGCACTTCATTTCATAGAACCGCAAGATGCGGATAGCTATAGTGCTTTGAAGACAATCTGCATTGGCAAGAATGATATGGGGGTTGGATTTGCAAGGCAATTTATTCTAGATTGGTGCAAAGCAAATCAACATCAATGGGTCATAATGTGCGATGATGATATCACTGCATTCGGTGATGTAATTGACAGAAAATGCGTCAAAAAAAACGCTGGGATATTCTTTGATATTTTAACAACAGCCAAGAAACTCCCATTTGCATTATATGGGATTAATTTCAGGCAATATGCCTGGAGTGAAACTAAAAATTACAGCATCAATTCTAAGGTCTTTACTGCTGTCACAATCATGAATACAGATTTGCTGCAGCACAAATATCCAGATACATTAAAAGAAGATATCACTTTCCTGTTTGAAGCAATCCGGTTGACACCAGGCGTGATGAAATTCAACAAATATTGGTTCAATACTCCACCAGTCGGGACAAATCAAGGGGGTTGTTTTGATGCATATCAACGAGGTGAACAAGACACGATGAATGCAATCTTAAACCAGTACAAAGGATATGTCAAAGTCGTTTCTAAAAAAGACCGTGATGATATCAAATGGGATGTTGCAAAATTTGCAGCTGACCACAAAAGAAAAATCGTATGAAAACATTGATTCTACAGAAGCATGAAGGCAAAGTAAAAATCGGTCAAGATTGCCCGTACATTACTCCAAATGTCACGGAGGATTGCCTGTTCAAGTTTGACGGTGAGATAATTGGGTTTTATCTTAGCGATGTTTCTAAATATGACAAGAAATTAGGTCAGCTTCTAGCTATCGCAAACGCAGAATTTAGAAGCGACAAAGTTCCAAAGCAAGAAATGAGCAGAGGTCCGCAAGGTTCTAAAAAAGACAAAATCAAACGTCAAATTGCTGGCGAAAAACTGGTGACGCAATACAGCACAATTCTTGGGAGCAGGGCGCCGAAACCTCATATGCGGATGCCGTACCCTAGCATCACGCCTGTCCACAATGTCAAAAGCGCTAAGAAATTTATCCAGGCGATGTGGGGTGCTTGTGTTGCAGGCGAAAACCTCATCAAAGAACTGACGCCAGAAATCTACAAAAGACAAAAGCAATTGTTCCAGAAAGTAGATAAACAATGGACATTCGGAAACTTGTTTACCAGCAGCATCAGCAATTACAATATCGCCGCATCATATCACCGCGACACCGGCAATTTAGTCGGCAGCGTCAACATCATTTTTACCAAACGTTATCAAAGCAAAGGAGGCTGTCTACACGTTCCAGATTTTGATGTCACTTTTGAGCAAAAAGACAACTCCATGTTGGTCTACCCAGCATGGAAAAACATCCACGGTGTAACTCCAATTCAAAAGCATCACCCTCAAGGTTATCGTAATTCACTTATCTTTTACCCGTTAAAAGCGTTCTATGAAGCATGAGTGAAATTACGGAAATCAACAAATTCAACACTAAAAAAAGGGCGATGCTAGAAGCATTAGAATCCTCTTTAGGTATTGTCACGACTGCAGCATTAAAAGCGCAAATTGACCGTTCCAGTCATTATGGTTGGATGAAATCAGATGCAGAGTACAAAACAGCAGTAGATGCAATCAATGAAAGTGTCCTGGATTTTGCTGAAAGCAACCTGTTCAAATTGGTTAAAGATGGGAATACAACTGCAATCATTTTCTACTTGAAAACAAAAGGCAAAAAACGCGGATATGTAGAAAGGCAAGAAGTCCACAACACGGCAGATTCTGCATTAGAATGGGACGTGTAACTAAGACCAAACTCAAAAAGAAATTAGATGCAATCTTCAGCCAGTACATCCGCCATAAATACACCAGCACAGAAAGTGGAGAAGCGAGGTGCTGGACGTGCGGCAAATCTGCTCCACCTTCCAAATTATACTGCGGACATTTTATTGGAAGAAAATACCTTGCAACTAGATACGACCCAAGAAATTGTAGAACGCAGTGCTACGTCTGCAATGTCATCAACCACGGAGAGCAATGGCTATTTGGGAAACTCCTTGATGAAGAAAATCCTGGCACTGCAGAGCGCATCTACAATGAGCGAACCAGTCAACGTCCATGGAGTACCAACGACTTCAGCAGGTTGGAAGCACATTATAGAAAGGCACTGCGTCATGAAATACAACGGCTTGAAAAAAGAGGAGTTGGAATTACGGAAACGGCGATTAGAATTGCTGGTGTCAAACAACACCAAAGAGAACGGAACAAAAAGAAACCAGGTAGCTCACAAATTATATGAAATCACCAAGAACACAATCTTTAAGACGGCTTGATTGGTCTATGTCTAATGACGTTATTGAATGGCTGAAAAAGCATATTCCAGAGGATGCAAAAATAGTTGAACTCGGAGGGGGTGAAGGGTCGCACCGGTTGCATGAATTGTTTGATGATTGCATCACGGTAGAGCATGATGTGAAGTGGGTCAAATTCCTGCGTAATCAAGGCATCACTACATTGTATGTCCCAATGGAAGACAATTACTATCAAGACAATGAACGGTTGCTGCATCACCTGGTGACCGCTGACGTAATTATTGTTGATGGTCCACCTGCAACGAGCAGGCTCGGCTTCGTACGTTATTTGCGCCGGGTGCAAGACCGGGCTGTCCTAGTTATAGATGACACGCATCGCAATTATATGAAGCGCCTGTTAAAACATACAACCGTTGACATCATCAAGGATGAACACCGGACAACTCATATACAAATTGCCAAGAATAAACACAACTCCAAGGCGAAGGACATGGCTTTTCAAAAGCAAACAAGCGGCAAAGACAGCGCAACAATATCACACGCAGAAGTGGAGGAAATACCGGTTGACCTTCCTAAAAAGAAACCCAATGTGCAGAAGGTGTCCAAGTCCGGCAAGAATAGTAGACCACGTCCAGCCAGCAGCCGTCAGACCTGACTTGTTTTGGGTGGCGAGCAACCACCAGCCTCTTTGTGATGTATGTCATAACAAGAAGCGAAGTTTAGAGGATTAATAAGGGATGTAAGACACTGTTGGTCACAAAA
>Ga0070747_1001258_pt1 | contig 12456 bp, 9 predicted proteins | sample VirMetDEL_Mar_31_FD_77321 | JGI IMG/M metagenome (GOLD analysis project Ga0070747, IMG submission 77321) | Aqueous microbial communities from the Delaware River and Bay under freshwater to marine salinity gradient to study organic matter... | ecosystem: Environmental > Aquatic > Marine > Coastal ...
TTCTCCTGGTAATTTAACTTGTTCTTTATCTCCACTATCAGATTCATAATCTTGAAGATCCTTTTTAGCATCAGCAGCTGTTGTTGTTAATTTTTTAATTCTAATCTTAAGTTGTTTTGATTCTTCACCGTCTGCTGCTTTAAGCGCAGTTTCAGCTGCTGCTAGGTTAGCTTTAGTTGTTGCAATAGTTACAACCTTTTTTAGTGGCTCAGTTGAAGCAAGATCTTTCATTCTTTGACTTATTGCAGAAGCCTTATCCTTGAGTGCCTGATTCTTAGCATTATTTGCAGCTTTTAATGTATCAGTAGTCTTTTTATCCATTTCTCCTTTGGATGCCTGTTTCTTCTTTTCGTAATCAACATTATTTAAAGCTACTTGAACTTTAGTCTGCTGATACTTCTTAGCATTGTTTTTAATCTTTTTCCATTTTATAGGATTAGACGCGATACCTTTAATATCGGTGATACCTTCATCAACGTTATTCTTTTCAGCTATAAATTGATTGTATGATTTTAGTGTTTTCATATCTAGTTATTGATTTTTTTATATATTCAGTTCATATAAGACAAAAAAAGGTCCGCCGTTAAGCGAACCTTTCTTAAAGTAATATTAACTATTGTTAATTACAGGATGTTAACTCCAGCACCGAAGTTGAATCCTAATGTGTAATACATAGTTTCTGGGTGGAATCCAGCGTCTACTAAAGCGAATCTAGATTTAACCGCGATTTTAGGAGCCATAGTTCCTTCTGCGATTGTTTCAACAGATTCAGCCATTAAGTAAGGCATGAATACTAAACCAGGAGAGTTACCATCACCTTTTCTACCTACAGCAATTCTATAGTCAGTCCAAGCCATGTTTGGATCAACATAGATAGTTACCCCAGCCAACGCACCGATTGGATATAAAGATCCACCAGCTTGGTTGATTGTGTTAGATAAAGGATATGCAATAAATCCTGCAACATCTTGAAGTGCCGTAGCAAGTTCACCAGATGTTACTGCGAATGTAGCAGGTCCTCTTCTTCCTCTTGTAGCAATTAAGTTAGAAGCAGCAAGTACTTTAGTATAAATTCTACGTTGTGTAGTTCCTTGCGTTTCTCCACCACCACCAACAACAGTTGTAGGGGTTGCAATAGTAATTGCAGTATTAGCACCGTTACCAGGTCCTAATGGAATAGCAACAGCAGCACCTGCAGCTAATGCAAAGTTACCAGATAAGTTTAACGTATCAACAGTAAATACATTCTGTGCGTTAGTAGCTCCATTTCTGAAGATTCTATCTAAGATGTATTTATTAATAGATTGAGTTAACTCATTTACCAATACAGCTTCTACTTGAGCAACAGCATCGATTCCGAATTGCTTAAGATCCTGAACTTGTTCTCTAGTTACAGCGGCAGCAACTTGGAAAGTTTTTGCAGCAATAGACTTATTGAATAAGCTTAGTCCCATGATGTTATCTGGAGTTGATTCTCCAACACCTCTTTGGTATGGATCAGTTCCGTCAATACTCTCAGCAGTAAAGCTAGGAGCAGCGTTAGCAACGTTAGATGATTCAAAAGCATTACCTGAGAAACCAGTAATATGGTCTTCTAAAGCTTTTACTAATTCAACAGATCCAACTAATGCATTAACTACATCACCGGCTAAAGCAGAAGATGCGTTATAATAGTTTAGACCATTTGCCATAGCTGTATAAATTGGTTCCCAACCTTCTTCACCTTGTTGATAAGGAGCAGGGTTAGTTGCAAATAATGCAGCTTGGTTATCGTTACCTCTTACTCTGAATATAGATAAACCGTCGATTCTTGATCTTCCTACGTAAGTTAATTCATAAGGAGCAACCTCACCAGCAGCTAAAACAGCAGAAGATGCATATCTTAAATCATTCACGGCTAGTACATCAGCACCAGTTCCGATTTTGATTAATAAAGGTGCAGAGTCAGTAGCTTTACCACCTGCATCTTGTATTCTACCTCCACCATATACGAAGTCTAGGTAAGTTAATACTCCCATAGGACCTTGCATTGGTACAACTGGTACTAAGTCTAAACCTACAGTCTGAGCAGCAACTTGCATAGCAAGTGGTAACAAAGAAAATGGTCTATCACCAGAACCTGGAGTCATACCGTTGTTGAAGTTGTTCATTGTTGTAGGATCACTAGGAAAAGCCGTAGCGTTCATACCTTGAACATTCATGTTTGGATTTAAGTGTACAGTATTATATACACTTTCATTAAGGTTATGGTAATGGCAGTACTTAGACATCCAAGTTAACTTAGACTTTTCAGTAATTCCAGTAGCCTCCTCAATGATAGGGCCCCAAGTCTTTTGAACTTCGGCCTCATTAATTAATTGATTTGCGTACATTTTTTAAAAATTATTTTTCGCGTTTTTTGGAATCTTTCAATTCCGTTTATTTAATCGCCTCGGTTCTTTTCTTCTTAACCATTCGATTAATATCTTTTAGATTAAATGATTATCTATTTAATCTGAATTTCATTTTGTTTACTAAGTCATTTTTAAAAGACTCATTTATTAATGGTTCTTTAGTAGTTGCAGACTCAGCAGCAGTTTTACTTTCATTAATAGATTCTGTTACCATTTGAGAACTTCTTAAATCTCTCGTTGCCCAGAAATTATTAATTCCATATTGATTGCCAACTGGGTGAAACCTTGATTCAGAAACTATTTGACCTTTTCTTTCTTCAGAAAGGTTATTCCATTTTTCTTTGAATTTTTCTGGCATATCATTAACTACATCTAATCCTTTTTTCTTTTCAATAAAATTAGATTCCCAAATATTTTCAGCTTGTATAGTTGACATAATTGGTTTAGAATTCATTGATTCAACAATCATAGCTTGCTTCTCTGTAGATAAAGAATTAAATTCATTCTTTTTAGATTCTCCTAAGAAATTCATAAAGTGCATTTCAGATACATTCTTAACTTCAGCAGCTGCAATTAACTTTTCTAATTTTTCTTCAATAGAATTTTTATAATCTACAGTTTCATGAGTTTTACCACATGACTCGCACATTTCTTTTAGTTTTGTTTTATCTGCGTCAGGATACTTTTCACAAACTTGTTCGTATGTCATACCTTCCCCCATACATTTTGAAACTTCTTCCATTGTTGGCATAGAACCTTCTTTCATTCCGTATTCATTAACTGTACCTTCATTTATTGATCCAGCATTAGGAGTGTTTACATTCTCTGCAATGTATTCAGAATATTTAATACTCTTATCTACATTTTCGCCGAGATATTCAGAATAAGCAATATTCTGATCAACTTTCTCTGCTACATATTCTGAATAATCAATACTCTTTTCTACATTTTCAGCAACATAGTTAGAATATTGAATTCCTTTGTCAGCCATCTCAGCAACATGCTCTGCATATTGAATACTACCATCAAGCTCTTCAGCTAAGTATGTAGCATAATCTTTAATTGAATTTACATTCTCTGCTAAGTAGTCAGAATATGAAATATTTTTGTCTAAGTTTTCTGATAAGTATTCAGCATAATCAGTAACCTGATTTACTTTCTCTGCAATATGCTCGGTGTACTTAATAAGTTTTTCCATTACCTCATCATTATTAGAATTAGTAGATTCTTTAACGTTACTTAGAACTCCAGATACATATTCAGTATACTTTTGAAAATCTTCGACGGATACATAGTTTTTATTTTCCATTGTTAGATCTTTTTTATTATTGTTGTTATTTTCAGTTTCTTCCATTTCGTAAATTAATATACCATCTTCATTACTTAGGCCAAAAGATTCATTTACTCTGGACAGTTCAGCATTTTCAAAGCCAGGATCTGCAACTAAGTCATAAGTAAAAAACTTTTTAATTTTAACTTTACCATTTTCGTCTACTGTACCAGCAGCTCTACTCGAAATATGTAAAGGAATACCATCTTTAATAAGAGCCTGAGCTTCTTTACCTTTAGAAGTATTTAATAATCTTATTTTACCAATAACTTGTTTTTTATCCTTATCATAATCTAAAGATTCCACAACATGAGATACGTTAGCTAAACTAACATCAAAATCTTTAGGGTGGTCTAATTCTCCTAGAAGTTTATTGGTCTTAACCTTTTCTTGTAATTCATTAATGTGAGGCATTACTTCTTTCTCCTCATAAATTCGGTTGTTCTTGTTCTTGACGTCAAATTCGGTAAATACACCTTCTAGGACAACCGAACCGTCTTCGCCGGTAGTTATATCTAAATTTGATTTCTGTCTTTCAAGAATTAATAATTTTTTTCCTGACATTTTCTCTAGTTATTTGATTTATATATTACAATCTTTGTGGAGTTTTTGTTAGAGGTCTGCTAATGGATCTTCATCTGCTGCACCTTCTGTCTTCTCCGGTTTAAAATCTGCCTTATCGGCACCTAAAAGGATCTTTTCAATATCTTCTTCTGAATATTTTTCCTTCTCTAAATCTGCTCTTTCCTTTGCTCTAGCATTAGCTTTTAAATCTTCACGAGTAAAGCCACCATATCTCTTAACCAAGAATCCTAAATCGAAGTATGGAATTTCCTCCATATCTGCAGTCATGGTACTTAATTGAGTTTTAAGGTTACCAATAAAATCAACTCGTTTTGTTTGTAATTCCATTTCTTTCATTTCTTCAAAAACGTTATCTTTAACAAAATTAAGACCTAATCCAGATTTAAAAGAAATATCATTTTTTAATTCAGGATGATTAAGGCACATTTGAAGATACATAGGTTTAACTAATATTTCCTGAAATATAGACCTTAGGCGATCAACAAATTTAGAAAATTTAATTTCATCCCTTAACATACCACTAGCATCCATATCATAAGTATTACCCCCTTCTTTATCAAATCTTGAAAAAGGTATTTTAGAAGCTAATTTTAATCTATCTGCAAAATATTTAAGAGATTCAGTATCCCCTAAGTCTGGCCCATCTCCACCAATTGTACTAATCTCTGGTGATTCACCATCTTTGGAAGGTAACCAGTATTCTTTATTGAATGGCATCATTGGTTTTCCATTAGTTACGATTTCACCACTTTCTTGGTTAAAATCAACCACTTCTCTATATGAATTCATTAATGAAGCCAATGATTGTTTTGCTCTCGTTTTAGATTTACCACCAACAGGTATAATAAATTGAGTTTTAAATGAAGCATTAGAAACAGCCCAGATAATTCTAGTCGTTTCCATAATTCTTAAAAGGTTAAATGATCTTATTAATCTTTCAACATAAGATATTCTCATCGGAGAATTTACTTGTGAGTATGAAAGGTATATAATTTGCGAATCCCATAACTTTCTCTCCTTAGCACCTTGCCCTTTATATTGTACCCATTGCTTCTTTCCAGTGTCAGTATCAATACCGGGCATTAAGGAAATAGGATCCAATTCCTTAAATCCTATAATCTCTGTCTGTTTATCATTATATACTATCTCAAAGGCAAGGAATCCATCTACTAACCATTTCCTAAAATAATTCCACGGCTGAACTGAATCATTAAAACCAAAGTAATTATAAAGGTTATTGTATACATCACCAATCTCATCTTCAATAGAACTTGCAATATGTCCATGAAAATCTGAATACGCCATAAAGTTAGATTCATCAAATACAATTGCTTCATCAGTGATTACATCTAAGATGTCTTCTATTTCATCTTGTACTGCATATTGTCTAAGCTCATCTCGCTTTCTTTCATAATCCCTATCAAATATAGAGATATTCTTTTTCATTGTGGTATCTGTCAATGATAGTGCAGCAAATGCGCTATACATATCATCGGAATCTGAACCCATTGGATTAAAAGTATAACCCATTTGATTTTCAGTGAAACCTACAGCACGAGAATTACGGATGATCATATCATCGTAAGCCATGCCTAAATTAGAAAGATCCTTTAAAATCTTCCTTACTGGATTTCCTGTACTTAAGGGTCCTCTTCTATCAGTAAAACCTGCCATATTGTTTTATCTTTTATTGTTTATATATTCTTGTAGTATAATGCTTGTGCCTCATTAATATTTCCACCAAAAAAATGATTTTGATTGCTAACAGCACCTATATACCAATCTTCATAACCTAACATCCTCGGTTTTCTTATTCTATCTAATCTATATTGCCTAATAGCATAAGTAATATTATATTTTCTCCCTAATGATTTTTTTAAATTATCATAAGTAAATTCACTTAATCTAGGTTGAGCTAATGGGTTTCCTGGTGACTTATTTATCGATGAAGATATAATACTTTTAAATGATTTAAATACATCGGAAAGAAAAGGTACTCTAGCATCATAAGGAATATAATGAAGATTTAATCCTAGTTGATGATCATTGTCACTTTTACCTAAACCTAATACTAAAGGATTGGTATCATAAAAAGTTTCATCTGGTGTAAAATATTCAAAAGAATACATTTTACCGTTATCTAATAATCCTTTTACTTTACTACCAATAGTCTTAAGGTCTTTATCTGATTGCTTAGAAGCACCGGTCCTACCTTTATAATCTGCGAGGTAAATATCTAAATCTTCTTGAAAGGATCCTACTATTGCCATTAGAATAATTTTGAGTCTTCTGTTAAAAGCATTACTTTAAAATTTCTCAGTTTTGCCATCTTGTTTAATGCTTCAGTTTTACAAAGGTTTCTAACATAGGTTTCATATCCATGTTTAAAATTTTTGAGTGCCTTTGCTGTTTTTCTTTTTGGTGGTTTAGGTTTTTGTAATTGAGCTTTAGGTTTTATTTCTACTACATATTCTTCAATTATACCAGCTTTATCCATTTTCATATAAAAATCTGGATAATAATTATGAAACTTACTATCCAACATATTAAAGTATTTTATAGAAAAAGGCTCAGATGCCCACTTTATTACTTGTTCATTATGATCACACCAATGGCAAAACTTACGTTCCCAGCTACTTCTATATATGATAGGATGAGGGCCTATATATCTTTGTGGATTAATAGGATTATAATACCCTTGTTTAAACCCAGACTTTGAAGTAGGTTTTACCTTTTTAATGCTCATTTAAAATTTATATTGTATAAATACCGTCGCTATCGGCGCTACCATTAATTGAAACCGTTCCTGCATATTTTCTAGGATGAAGTTTATTCCATCCTTTTGCAAATCCTCTTTTACATATTTCAGTAAAATAAGCGAAGGCATTAGTTGATTTTTCTGGATTAAAGTTTCTCCAATATTTAAATAAATCCATATATGCAGATGCTATACAGTCTTGTCTATCATCAGGGTTTGCGTATGATAATTTTCTAGAACATTTATCCGCCAATAGCATTAGAAATTCTAGCGCCTTTGGTGTTAATTCATCTTGTTCCTTGGATAAAACTATTTGCTCAAGAAGATCTCTATTGTTTAAGTAATTTCTTTTTCTTGCCATTTGTAATTGTTTGTTTATTATTATATACAAAAAAAGCCGATAGTTTATTATTACTACCGGCTCTTTGTTTTAATTAGATTTATTATATCTTAACATTCAATTGACTCTTTGGGCAAATTGTAGTTTTTCCAGTTTTAGGATCAATACATTCTAATTGATCATTATCACCTAAAGAAGTATAATCTTCAGCACTTACGAAAACTTCCATACCCTTTTTAAGACCATTTCCGCTTTTAGCAATCTCAGCTTCAACAAACCCGTCGTCTAAATAATCGTTACGGCTTTTTTTTTCTGTTACTGCTTCTTCTTTCTTTTCATCTTCTTCTTCAAAATCTTCACCATCGTGTGTTTTAGACTTATCGCCTTTATTACCACCTAACACAACTTTGTCATATGTTTCTTGTAAAGATTTTTCAAACTTAGAAATTTCCTCTTCTAAAAGATTCATTGCTTCTGTAAGTTCATCAGTTTCACCAAGCTTATTAATAGCTTCTTTTACTTTTGCTTTCTTTTCTTCTAAAAATGAAATTTTATCTGAGATATCTGATCTTGTTTTTTCAACTTTAGCAACTTCATTATTTTCAGAAATTAATTTTTCTGATAATATTGGAGAAGCATCATAGTTAATAAATTCCTTAACTAATTTAACTGTCTCGGTTGCAGACGATACAAATACCATTTCATTTAAATGCATTGCAGAATTAACTTTATTTACATATACACCTTCATTTACATTAATCATAGTTAAACTAAGATTTTTGTATTCGTTTGATGTGATATTAGTAAAGTTATCCATTTCAGCAAGAAGATCAACAGATTCAAAGAATTTACATACTTTATCAATTTTCCATTGATTTCTATATCCAAAGAAGTTAAGAGCCATTAAAGATTCTTTTACTTCAATTATACTAGCGTTTGTTAAATCTTTAGTTCCTAATTTAATTGTACCTTCTGTTAAATTGTATTCCAATGTTCTGTCATTACCTTCACCAAAAGTAACTAAAGTATTATTCATATTCTTAAACATTCCTAAACCTTCTAATATATCGAAGAACCTAGAATCTTTAACTTCAGCTTCGGTAATTGTTTTTCCATCAAAGTTATAATTTTTTCCATGTAAGTGGAATGTTAATCCTTTTTCTGATTCTAAAACCGGTGAAAGAATAGTAGAAATTGTTCCACTTCCATTTGCAGTAGCTTTATTATCTTCTGCTTTCATTTCATTAAGAATAGATTTACAATCCATTGACCATGGATTCTTTGCAGCAATTGCAGAAAATTTAGATTTAATAGAATCAGAAGATTCTGTTAATAAACTTTCTAGATCTTTTACTATGCCTTCATACATTTTACCTTTTTGTGTTTGTGTACGGGCAATAGCTTCAGTTACCCTGAAAGACCATTTTGTATCTTCATAAGCTCCATTAATATAGGATCTTAATTCTTTGATTGGGTTTAACCAATCAGCAAAAGCTAATTTAGAATGAAGTGATTTAGCAATGTTAAACTTTAACATAGGGTTAACACTGTTTTCTATCTCTTCACTAATAACTTCAGTTTCTTCGTTTTTAAATCTCATAGGGAATACCTTTAAAGATTCTTCTAAAATGTTAAGCGCATTGTTAGCAGAATAAGAAACTCTGGAATTATCCGAATTCATTACCTTTAAAGCTTCAATGCTCTTCATAACATTTTCATGCAGTTCAGCAATTGTAAATTTCATTTCGTTATGATTTTTTTGTTTATTATTATTTTCTGTAATTTCTGTTTGATTTCCTTTAAAGGCGTTAATAGCACTCATCGCTAATTGTTGAGGGGTTCCCATACCTACAAGAATTGAAAGTACTTGTGAATCTGTCATAGGTCCATTTTCAACTACTTTACCATTTTTGCCATCTAATTTAGTTTTACCACTCTGGGCAAACAAAACACCAACAATATCAATTAATTGCTGAGGTGGCATATTAAGGTAAGGAGCATCAGTATTAACACCATATTGACGGTCAATAGCACCACCGGAGTAAACTTGAGTTTGTCCTTCTTTAATAACTTTTTCCATATTATAGAATTTGATTTGTTTTATATATTCTAAGAACTTAGAGTTAATTATCCTTCATCATTATTAGCATTACGATAAGTCTTACTATCATCAGTTTCTTTAACCTTTGGGGAAGAATCGATCTCTCTATTATCAAAAGGTCCGCCAACTTCTTTGCTGGTTGTACTATTATATCCACTATTACTCTGTAATGTTGTAATAGGTGCTACTCGTATATCATCATCAGAAAATTTAAATGTTTGAAATACACCACCAAAATAAATTCCCATATTTCCATTATCATCACACCTAAGTTGACCAACACCCGAAGCATTAGGATTTGATGCCATAGCTTCTTTAGTAATAAAATCAATTTCTGGCAATAAAATACCACTTTCAAATACTGGCATAAATGATTTTAATTCCATATCAAAAGTAACTTGAAATTCCTTTTTATCATTAAGACCCCATTCAAATAACCTATCTTGTGAATAATCTTCTGGTACTGACATTGAGGCATTAACTCTGAACATACCTAAATCTACATTAAATAGAGTACCCTTATATAATTTACTCATAATAGCCTCAGTAACCTTTAACATCTCTAAATTATTAGAACATATTATAGTTACACCGAATCCTATAGTTATTGGCAAAAAGTTAGTCATTAAAGAAAATGTCTTTAATACACCATCCCATTCTCTTACAAACTCGGCTCTTGTAAATTTATTGGTCTGTTCATCAGCATTAATAGACATTGAATTCATTTGTATAATACCACGAGGAACTACTTCATAATCCCCAATTGCTTTACCTGCCTTTTCGGCATCAAACATAAAATTATCTAAAAGAAATCTTTCATTACCAGATATAGAATAGAAAAAAGGTACCTCAATCTTTTTTAAAGTATCCTCATCTATTTGATTATAATAATATACCTTTTTGCTAAGTTCAGCTAACATACCAACAGTTAGGTATCTAAGTATAGTATTATCTTTATTAAATTCTTGATTATATGCTGACATCTATTAGACTTTGTTTATATTCTATTTATCCAATAGATTCAATGTTAAATTCACTAAAGCCACCATCTTTAGTTATTTCAATTTTTTTATCGAAATATTCACTTGGTAAAACTGTATGGTTAATAACAAATGTATTGAGGCCTATATCTTGTATTGTATTATGAAGTATGTTGATTATATGGTGTACACCATCAGAGTCAATAGAAGAGAAGATTTCATCTAAAAACAAAATGTTTAGTGATGGGAATCTAACCTTAATCATTTTTATTAATGCCATGATAATTACAAAATCAACCTTTTTCTTTTCGCCTGTGCTTAGCGTCTTAGGGCTAATCTCTGTTCCTAAATGATGGAGGGAGCAATAAAATTTTTCATTAAATCTAATCCCAAAAGGTATTCCCATCTCTCTCCCCATTAATTGAATGTGGTTATTAAAAGAAGGGAGTATAGATCTTACTGCTAGATTCTTAATTCCATTTTCACCCATAATATTTTCTAGGATAGTTAAATAGTAATCCTGCCCTTCGCTTTTTAACTTACCTGTAGATTTATCATCTTTACGGTTTTTAAAATCTTTTACTAATTGCTTAAGATGAGAGCCTGATTCAGATTCATCTTTATCAGCCATTTCAATTAACTTATCTTTAATAGCTTCCATTTGAGTTTCTAACTGACCAACCTTAACATGTATCTTTCTACCTTTTTGTCTAAGATCGGCTAATTCAGTCTCAGCCTTTTCTGCATCGTCCTTTATTTGATTCCATTCAGTAAATAATAAATCTAAAGAATCTTGTTTTTCTTTTTTAATATCTAAGTGAAAATCAGAATTAAGAGGTGCTGTACATGTAGGGCATTCATTGTTTTCATATAGCTTAAGTTCTTTCTTAACAGTATTAATCTTAGAATTTAGTGTTGATTTTTTATTGTTTTGCTTTCTTGAATCTTCGTCTAATTTTTCTAAGTTAACCTTTGTTGCAGATGTAAGATCTTTTAGTTTTTTTCTGTTTTCATTTAACTGTAATAATTTTTCCTTAAGAATTTTAACCTTTTCAGCATCTTTATTTTTACTAACCTTTTCAAAATGCTTTATTTTATCAATTACAGATTCTATAGATTCATTAAGAGTTCTTATTTCATCATCATAAGTTCGGATCTCCTCAATGATAGTTCTCCTCTTTTCTTTAACAGCTTCAGCCATTTCATTAATAATAGAAAACCCAAATATCTTATCAATGATTCTTTTCTTGTCATAAGGTGACATTGTAATAAAAGACTTAAAATCATTTACAGACAAAATAATTACATTCTTAAATACATGATAAGGTATTTCATAAATTTCTGTTTCTAAAAAATCTTGTAAGTTTACTTTACCTGCAACATCATATTCAGATCCATTTATTTTAACATTAAAAATACCCGGATTAATTCCTCTTTCTATTTCAACAGTGTTATTTTTAGATTCTAAATGAATCTTACCCCAAAGGGCACCGTTCACTCTATTTGGTAAATCTTTTAATGTAGAGCCTTCAACTTTACCATAACACAAATATGTAATTACTTTAGCAAGTGTACTCTTACCTGCACCATTTCCACCAAGAACTAAATAAAGATCACTTTTATCTTTATCAAATTCTATTACTTGTGTGCGGTTGCCGTAACTTGCAAAGTTTTTAAATTCTACCTTTTTAATCTTCATGGTTAGGTGATAATGTTCTTTTATATAAATCTTGTACTGATGTCTTTAATCTATCCTTAAGATCATCTTCATATTCTAGAGAATTAATATATTCTGCTGCAATATTCATTAAGTTAAGTTCTCCATTAAAATCAGATAATTCTCCATCTTCTCTATCATAAGGATTTTCCTCATCATAAATTCTAGGTTCTAATTTTCTAGCAACACCATCCAAATAATCCATAAACATATTAATGTTATATTTACCTAGTACATTTGATGGAATAAAAA
>Ga0070747_1001259_pt1 | contig 12455 bp, 19 predicted proteins | sample VirMetDEL_Mar_31_FD_77321 | JGI IMG/M metagenome (GOLD analysis project Ga0070747, IMG submission 77321) | Aqueous microbial communities from the Delaware River and Bay under freshwater to marine salinity gradient to study organic matter... | ecosystem: Environmental > Aquatic > Marine > Coastal...
GGACACCCAGACGCTTTGACTATACATGAACACATGCTAATTGTTGCACGTCTAGCGCACCATCACGATGAGCCGAAAGACGTGTTGACTTGGGCCGTCCACCACGACTGCCACGAATACGCAACGAGCGATATACCAACGCCTATAAAGCGGTTGTTAGGTGAGAATATCGTTATACTAGAACGTGCTTGGGACAGGGCTATTTGTGGGGCTTTGGATATATCAGAACCTACAGAAGCAATCCGTAAAATCGTTAAGAAATACGACGCAATGGCCGCAAGTTACGAGTGGTATCATTGCCTAAAAAACGAACAGCACCCCGATTTTAAACCCCTGATGGACGGTGATTTGCCGAAGGTTTGGTGATGCTTAGACCATACCAGCAAGACGCCACGGATGCGATAATAGACGCGGTTAAAAAAACCATTGCGCCGATCATTGTGGACGCGGCAACGGGGGCGGGAAAGTCTCACATAATCGCGGCTGTTGCTGAATTTATATTTAGCACAACGGGAAAGCGGGTTTTATGCCTTGCGCCTAGCCGCGAATTGGTAGAGCAAAACCACGCGAAATACTTAGCGACAGGAAACCCAGCGTCTATTTACTCCGCAAGTGCTGGCATGAAGTGCTTACGTCACCCCGTAGTATTTGGCACACCTGGCACTGTTAAAAACCGTGTGTCACGTTTTGGTAAAGATTTCGCAATGATTATTGTCGACGAGTGCCACGGGATAACACCAACTATACAAACGATTATTGACCGTATTAGGGAAGTAAACCCGAACGTACGCGTGGTTGGATTAACAGCAACCCCGTACAGGCTAGGAACCGGTTATATTTACGCGCTTGACGAGGCTGACAATCCAATACCTGAACACCAAACTAAAGAGCCGTATTTTACGAAATGTGTATTTAAAATCCATGCACGCGAATTAATCGCGCAAGGGTATTTAACGCCGCCTACAATCGGTGCCATTGGCGCGGGCGGTTATGAAACTGCACACCTAGAGGTCGGCAAAGGTGGCAAGTTTGTCGCGTCACAGGTTGACAAGGCTTTTATAGGCCATGGCAGAAAAACCAGTGCTATTATTGCAGATGTGGTCAATAACGCCGTTATCCGCCAAGGTGTTATGATATTTGCCGCGACAATCCAGCACGCAAAGGAGTGTATGGCCAGCTTACCGCCTGAATTAAGCGCAATAATTACCAGCCATACCAAGGCGGCAGAGCGCAAACAGATTATTGAAGCGTTTAAATCAAAGCGCATTAAATATATCGTGAATGTGTCAGTTTTAACCACGGGTTTTGACGCCGAACACGTTGATGTGATTGCCATACTTAGGGCAACTGAAAGCGTGGGGTTGCTGCAACAGATTGTGGGCCGTGGTTTGCGCTTATGTGAAGGTAAGACAGATTGTTTAGTTTTGGATTACGCGGAAAATATCGATAGGCATTGCCCCGACGGTGATATATTTGCACCTGATATTGTTGTGACCGTTAGCGATAAAAAGCGTGTCCCGATTGAAGTTGCTTGTTTGGACTGCGGCACAATGAACGACTTTTCCGCACGCCCTAACGAAGATGGGTTCGGATATAGCGACGATGGGTATTTTTTAGACCTAGACGGCAATCAGGTTGAAGGCGATTATGGGCCTATCCCGTCACATTTTGGCCGTAGGTGCCACGGGTTAAGCTTATCAGGCGGTACATATGAGAGGTGCGGGCATAGATGGAATGGTAAAGACTGCCCGCATTGCGGTATGGATAACGATATTGCCGCGCGGTATTGTTCAACATGCAAGGGTGAGATTGTAAATCCTAATGAAAAATTGCGTATGGAGTTTAAGGCGTTAAAGCGTGACCCGACAAACGTGCAGACTGACGAGGTTGTAAGTGCTAATGTTGTAGAGGGCATAAGCCAGAATGGTAACGGCACATGGCGCGTAGACTGGATAACGGCGTATAGGACTTTTTCGACATGGTTTCAGCAAGAGCCAAAACACCAACGCGCACTAAGTGACAGAGATAGATTTTACGAGGCGTTTAAAGATGGGGCAACACCTGAAACAGTGACCTATTCTAAAAACGCTGCAAGCGGGTTTTACCAAATCCACGGATATAACAACAAACCAGACGAGGCACCAGAATGAAATTTAACCCAAAGAATAAGTTTCTTGTGTACGGCGACCTAGAATTTAGGGGTAACTGCCCCAGTGAAACAATCGAGCAGATAACATTCTTCAATCGAATAAGGGCGCAATACCCAAAAAGCTACGGGATTATTGCCACCCACATTCGAAACGAGGGCAAGCGGCACCACGGCGCGACCACAAAAGCAAAGGCTGAAGGAATGACAAAAGGGGCGAGCGATATTATTATACCTGGGCGAGTATCGTTTGTTTGCGAAATGAAACGGCGTGACCATACCCAATGTAGGTTTCAGGAGGGGCAGGAGGACTATTTAAACGCCTCACACAGCGCGGGTGCGTTTGTTTGCGTAGCACTAGGCGTAGACGCGGCTTGGGAAGCCCTACAGCACTGGGTTTTAGAAATAGAAGATGTGAAATGAACGCTAGTGACCAGATTAAAAACGTTCTAACAGGCGTTACGGATTTTGAGGACGCGCAGTCTGGGATACAGATGTCATGTGCGTTACACTTTTACCAAGGTGCGTGCGAGGTTTTGAAGGGTAAAGACAAGGCCGCACGACAGGCTAAGCTTGCGCGATTACCTGAAAAGGTACGCCCATATATTGAGAAAGAAGTGGTGCGACTATGGAAGTTACGGGGCCACTAAGCCCACGACAAAACGTCTACTTTGCCTTTTGTCAGCCCTTGGATTTTAACCGCAAGAGTTACGCTGACCTTAGTTTTACCATTTAGGATAGCGTTTAGCGACGGCTGGGACATGCCAAGGGTATCAGCAAACGCGGTTTGCGGAATTTTTTCTTGGATCAAGTATGTTTTTAATTTTGTCATAAGTCACTTATAGGGCATTACGTTTATAAGGTAAACCAATTACCGAAGCTTTGATTGCGGGTTAAATCTAAGATTGTTCTTGCGTTGACTATAGTTGTCAGCTATAAGAGGGCTAGTTTTAAAAGAGAAAGAGAAGTAAAATGAACATTAATGCCATACCCCAGGAACTAATGAGACTGCACACCGCGCAAAATGAAAAGATGGGGAAGCAGTGCCTTGAACCTGATTTTAGAATTATGCCTAAAGATCAAGATGCTTTTATTATTACGCTTTGGGATTGCCCAAATAGGGACTTTCATAGTGGCCTCAATCTAATTAAAGGCGATTCACCTGAAGAAGTATTTGCAAAGGCTTGGGAATACATAAACGGCCTACCAAGTGTAGCGGAGATACAACTAGCCGAGTTTCAAGGCGACCTTGCCAAGTTGATCGACAAGGGCCGCGATTATAATATCCCGCTTGATATAGTCAACCCGCTTATTGCCACGTCTAAAAAGCTGGCTGAAAGCGCTATCACAAAACAGGAGTGTGACAAATGATTACAGGTCATGGGATGCAGGGTGCGAGTCAGTTATTTGCTAGATTGCACAGTCCACAGGTCGCAAAGGACAGCGCGCGCGAATGGCTGGTTATAGCACGTAGGCAACGACTTGAGGGAAGGCCGTTTTGGGCGCGTCGTTCTTTGGCGTCTGCAATCGGATATACGCAACGCGCTTACCTACAAGGGAAAGAAACATAATGACACATGAACAGATAGAATACATTTTAAACGCGGTGTTTCGACGCCACATGAGGGAGTTGCAACAATGACCAATAAGCCAGACAACCCGCCAGCGTTTCCAAGGGCAGGGGACGAAGTTCATAGGGGCATGACCCTACGCGATTATTTCGCGGGGCAGGTAGACGTGTCAGTTTATACACCATTAACAACATTTGAACTTGAACACTCAAAGAAGCCTACCGTGATAGAATTGGCTAAATTTATTGCTGAAATTAGATACCACGGAGCAGACGCAATGCTTGCAGAGAGGGCGGAAAAATGAAAGATAAACCAACCCTAGAACCCACCGCTAAGGACGCATTACAGGCCATTGCGGATTTACCACCTGTAGCAAAACGCAAATGGGACGATGAACTAAATGCAGACCTTAATCTGCGTGGTGCTGAAGTAAACGGCCAAGAAACTGCTTATAGGGCGGTTGAAGCGTTGTTTGATAAACCGCCACGTATCGAGTGTAAACAGCCCACACCACCTGACAGGAAAGCTTTGATAGGGATTGCTCAGGCAACAATAGAAAAGACCATAGCTTTCGATCCTGCGAATACTGGCACATGGGATTGTGCGGAAGCTGTCATTAACGCACTACTGCCGCACCTAACCAATCCTGATCCACAGGGGTTTGATGAATGGTTTAAGTCATTAGGTGACGACCCGTCGAAGCTTGGTCGGGTTATATTGCCACGCGATGCCTACAACGCAGGTTACGCCGCCTCTAAACCCAAGGCTAAGACGTTGGAGTGGGAAGGGTATAACAGCGGGCCTTATGAAATACGAGTTCGCCGAGGGATAGCTGATCTTTTTAACCACGGATTGCGTGATGAATACGGCTATCCAGAACACCTTAAATGTGGCTATTTAACCTTGATCAGCCTTGATGATTTAAAGGGTATAGCTCAAGCCCACTACCAAGCCCTGCTTGACGATATGGGAGGGGCGCAGTGATGTGGGATGAGATAATAAAAGAGGCAAACCAAGCTAGCCGATCCTCTAATATGGACGCCATGAAGCAGACAGGCTGGAAACACGGTATTTCACTCTGGTTCTCCAACTTTTTCGCATGGTTAAGCGATCAAGCGCAAGAAGGCCGACGAGAAGAACAACGCGGCAAAGGCGATAACTATCATGACGAATATTGAGAAAGGAAACAAAATGACAGACACAAGCCCAAAGGCAGTAGCAGATCACCTGAACATATCAGTAAATCATGAGGCAGGTTTAATCCCTATGGCAACGCAAATTTTTATACGCGCCCAAGCCAAGCGCATAGCAGAGTTGGAACTACAAGCAAAGGTGACAACCGAACGGGAAAGAGAATTAGCGGGTCACAAGTGGGCTGCACAACACACAGACACGATGAATGACGCAGTGGCGCAAGGAATGGTAATAGATGAACAAGCCGCGCGTATCAAAGAACTGGAAGCTGAACGGGAAGATGAATAATGTATGAGATTGATAGCAGGTTAGACCCCACAGAAACTCCACCCCGTAACACATAGGAATACCCAACAAAATGAACAAATTAATTTACTCTGAATTTATGGATGTAGGCCATATAATATTTGGCCTAAACCGTATCCAAGGCGAAAAAGACGCGCCGCAATGCGGGTGCGGTTGGGAAGAATGCCAAGCTATCGGGAAGCACCCAGTCGCGTCAAACTGGCAGTTTTCGCCCCACTGGTCGGAAGATCAAATAGAAGTTATGGAACAAACAGGGCAGCTTGCAACAGGATATGGTGTTCTAGTAACTGGATTAATCGTAGTTGATATCGATGCTAGAAATGGCGGGGTTGCCAGTTATGAAAAGCTATTGGCAGACATACCAGAAATAGCAGGGGCAGGACTGATAGTTGAAACTGGCAGCGGAGGCGGGTCAAAACATCTATACTTCAAAGCCCCTAACCCTGCAATCGCGCTAGTACAGTCGCACAAAAAATACAAAGGTATCGATTTTAAAAGCAGCGGCTTTGTTGTTGGCCCAGGTTCAATGCACGCCAGCGGCAACACTTATAAAGCGGTTTACGGATCACCAGATGAAATAGACGACGCGCCGCAAGCCTTGATCGACCTATTGGAAAAACCAGAGTTCCACCGCGCAGACTTTAACGGCGAACCCGTTGACGTGTCGGAGGCAGATATTTCAAAAATGCTATCTTACTTTAAAAATAATGATTTAGAATACGAAGAATGGGTGCGGGTGGGTATGGCGGTTCACCACGCTACACAAGGAACGGGTTTTGCAATATGGGACGAGTGGTCGAAAACCAGCCTAAAGCATGACGCGACGATGATGGAAAAACGCTGGCACAGTTTCGGCAAATCTGCGAATCCCGTAACCCTTGGGACATTGGCTCACTACGCCTCACAAGGGGGGTGGTTGGCACCAGTTACGTTTAAGTCTGACATGGAATTTACCCAAGAAACGGCACCACCACCTACAGGCGGATTGCCATTTGATATTTCAGGCGTCGATCTATTGCGGCCACCTGGTTTTGTCGGCACGCTCACAGGGTGGATAAACGACCAATGCAGATACCCGCGCGAGCATTTAGCCGTTGCCGCGGCAATAACCAGCATCGGGAATATCGCGGGGTTGCGCCATATTGACGCACGCGACGGGGTGACCGCAAACCTATTTACCTTTTGTGTTGCAGCATCCGGCACGGGCAAAGAGGCCATAGGGCAAGCCGTTACAGACATCCTTGGCGCGGCTGGTGTATCTGAAGCAGCGCACGGCGGTATAAAATCAGAACAAGAAATCGTGCGCAATATGTTGCGCAACCAAGGTGCGTTTTATACCGTTGATGAAGTTGGTTATTTATTGCAAAAAATCAAAAACGCGCAGGGCGGTGGCGCGTCATATCTTGAAGGCGTGATAGGCGTGCTAATGTCGTCTTATTCAAAAGCAAACGGCACAATGCCCCTAGGTGGGGATTTAAAAGAGCAAGTTAGGGGTGAAATTCTCAAGGAACTTGGACAAGCAACCCGCAAGGTTGACGAAAACGACGACAAAAGCGGTAAGTTTAAAAGGCGCATACCCCAGCTAGAATTGCAGTTGGATCACATATCAAAAGGCTTGCACCGCCCGTTTATATCCTTGATCGGTTACACAACGCCTGAAAATTTCAGTGGCCTAGTAGATGGGGAAGCCGCACGTTCTGGGTTTATTGGTAGGTCGCTAATATTTCAAGAGCGTAAAGACAATCCCAGATCAAAACGCAGATTCAAAAAGCGTGCAATGCCTGAACATTTAGCGGCTACTCTGTCGGGTTTATATGTAGGTGGTGACTATGACATAACAGACAGCCGTGTAGAGCAACGCGGGGAATTAATCAATATACCAACATCGCCTGAAGCCGACGAAATGCTGGAGAACGCGCTAACGTGGATTGAATCTTATGCCGACATGCACATGGAGAAAACAGGCATGACAGCCGTGGTGCGTCGCGGTTATGAAATTATGGCCAAGGTGAGTCTTATACTTGCAATACCTAGCGGTTTACGAACAGCCGAACATGTGAGGTGGGCTTTCGCTATGATGCACAGAGATATCGACGATAAAATAAGCCTTACCTTAGAAAATGAGGACACTGGAGAAACCCAGTTGATGCGTAAAATTCTAAATTTGGTCACTACAGATGATGGTTGCACCCTTGGCGTGCTGCGTAACAAGCTGCGAAAATACGCACAAGACGACATAGACAAGGCACTGGTTTTGATGGAATCGAAAAAACTTATGAAGCGAATGGAAATTGAATACAAGCATGGCGGCAAAAAGCGTGTAGAGTGGTTTAGGGCAAAGGAATGATTTTTTTACCCGTAAAAACCGTTATTGAATAACAAAAAAATAAAAGTATGTTTTTACTTTACATAAAAAAACCAGCTTTTTAGGCTGGTTTTTACTTTATAGGCTGGCTTTAAGTTTTAGCTTGCTATTGGCCTACTTGGTTGCGCCATTATGCCCCTTGCATTCAACAGGTGTTTCAAAGCCATGTATTTTCACTTGAGCGCAATATCCAGGCAAGGCTAGTATTGTTTGAAAGTACAAGACGCCAAGCAGCGCAAACCCAGGTAAGATTATATTTTTCATTGTCTTATTCCCTTTTTATGGTTGAATTAAAAACTAGGCGTTGTAAAGTCAACGTCGAATGCGTTCATATTATCGCCTAGTTTGGCTTTAATATCTGCTACGGTCGCGGCGTCTAAAGTTTTTCTCCACCCAAACGTAAATTTGTTGGTATGTGAGTGATAAATCATATTATTTAGCGCAATTTCGGCCAGCCCTACGACTTCGCATACTTTCAAAAACTCAATTTCGTACTGCACATTTAAGTTTTTTTGTTCCAGTGCGTCAATTTTAGCCTTGCAATGCTTTTCAAGTTTTACCTTTGCAGCGGCTAATTGTTGCGCGGTAATATCTTGCTGCACTTCTTCAGGTGGTTGTTTGTCGCGGTTGCCTTTAAAGTTAACGGGTTTAAGTTCCAACAGGCTATAGTCTTTAGGTTCTAAATACTCCGAACCACGGCAAGACCCACACCATTTTTCTTTGCCCGTGTTGTCAACATGCCCACAGTACCCGCACTTGTGTTGTGCATTTCTTGCGGCTTCAAGTTCCGTTGTATCTACAATATAATGGCCGTAGCGCGTATTTCTTGCTTGAATATAATGGCCGTAGCGCGCATTTCTTGCTTGTGGATCACGTGAATAATCTGCAAAATCAAAAACCCGAAAACCTTCAACAGTATTGCTTTGATTGTCAAATAACTGTTTGGTTTCTACATTGTAGATACCGGGTTTAATTTTGCTTTTGCCGTTTAAATCCCAAACCCTAAAGCGTTTATGTTCTTTTAGAGTCTCCCGCAATTCCTTGTATTCTTCACTTGATGCGCTTATAGGCCCGAATGTTTTAATCTCTACTTGGATCGTGGCTTTCATTGTCTTATTCCCTTTTTATGGTTTTTTAAGTCGTGGTTTATGCGTGGGCGGTTAAAACTGTAAATTTAGAACGCAACCCGCTAAAGCGTGCAATAGCTTCCAACGCGCCACGCATTGCGCTTTCCCCTACTCCGCCAATATCGTGTTGAAGTTTAAAACCAGCGTTATGAATGGCAGCACCTAAAGCGGCGCTCTCTTTACAATACCCGTACCCGCCAGCCTTACCCGCACCGCGTGTTTGCAAATTGTTTCCGCCTTGATTAGACCAAACGCAACAATACCGAGTTTGACCGTTTCCGTAAAACCGCGCTATCAAAACCTCTTTACCAGTGTTCAGGTCTACAAGTGACAGCTGTTTGTAAAAACTGTTTTCCTTGCGGTTTTTTGCGATGGAATCATTTTCTGGGTTTGGCGTGTATGCTATTACTTTATTTTTCATTTTCTTATTCCCTTTTGTTTGTCTCTGTCTATAGGTTTAAACTATAGCATAGGGCATTGCAAGAGGTTTCTTAAAAAAAGTTTTGTCGTGGGCTTAGTGGGCTTAGGTGACAAACCGCTTGCCTATGCCTTTTTTATGGTGTAACGTAAAAACATAATAAAAACAAAGACTTACTGAATCAATCTAGTATCAATTTAGAAGCAATCTAGTTTTATTAAACCCTTGAAAACAAAGGGTAAACGATCAATCTAGTCAATCTAGTCAATTTAGCACCCCCCCCTATATATACTTTATAAGTCCTTACCTTATTGGGTAGGCCTTACTAAATTGACTAGATTGACCTATTGAATGACATACTACCTATATACTATATAATAATAATATATATATATATATATATAACAGTGTCTTAAAGGGTGTTATGTTATAACATAACATCAATTATCAATCTAGTAATATGGTTACTAGATTGCTACTAGATTGAACTATTTTTATTTAGTTGTGAATAGGGGTTGCGGTGTATAGTTTATTTGTATATGTTGTAATTGCGTGATGTGCAGAAGCCCGGTTCGGTTTTTTCTCCCTCTTTGCTGATCAGGGAATCGCCGTCACGCAACACAAACAGATAAAAGGGAAAAAAGATTATGGTACGTTATGAAGTTAAAAGCATATACAAAACTTACGCAGGTTGTGAGGACACTTTACAAGAGGCAAAGGATTATATTGCAGCTTGTTACGCAGAAAACCCAGATGATTTAATCGAAGTTAAATATTATGACAACGACAAACGCATTGCAGACATTCAAAACGGTAAAGTTTAGCTTTAAAAGGGAAAATAGATTATGACACATCAAGAACGAAAAACAGCATATAATGACGCAGCGGACACAGGGCGCGTTATGGGTAACAAAGCGTATTCTGATTACATAGATGGCCTTGTATCATATACGGAACTAAAAGCAATTGAAGCAGCGTCAAACCAATATGTAATGCACCGCCAAGACCATATCGACGGAATATATGAGGCATCGTTATGACCCTACAAGTTATTAAAACAGCGCAAGAAGGCCTTGTGAAACGCGCGGCCATGGAAGCGGCTAATCTGGCGTATGAAGTCAGCCAGCCTTGGGGCGTTTTTGGATATGCAGAAACTTGCAAGCAAGCAAAGAAGAAATACAACAAGGCTAAAAACCTACTAAGGGATTTTAAAGCAGCCAGCGACAATCCTATGTTGCAGCTTGCGCTAAGTGAAGGCCATAAAAAGGGGTTGCCGGTAAACCGGTCAGATCGTGAAGAAATAGCAAGGGGCGCAGGGTTGGCACTTGGCAAAAAGTATCAAGAACGACCAAAGGACGCCGTTATTAAATCAACCCTAAAATTCATGCAAAAAACCAAAAAAGAAATACAGGCCAAGGAAATCGCTGAAGCATTAAACATACCAAGAATTACCGCTTTTCAGGCCTTGAATTATTTAAACAGAATCGGCAAAGTTAACAAAAGAAAATTCCAAAACGGAATATACGGATGGAAAACAATATGACCGACAACCCAAAAGACGCAATAGGGTTAACAAAGCCAAGCCTAAACGCGGTACCCATGGCGGCTGTTTATGTGATGGGTGAAGCAATGAACGACGGGCGGTCAAAATACGGGTTGTTTAATTGGCGCGAACACGCTGTGCGCTCGGATGTATACGTGGATGCGGCGCGTCGTCACCTTGAAGCTTGGAACGATGGTGAAGATGTAGCGCAAGACTCAAAGGTGCATCACCTGGGTCACGTTATGGCGTGTTGCGCGATTCTGATCGACGCCGAACTAAATGGCAAGCTAATAGATAACCGATCAGAATCCGGCGGGTGTTTATCAGAGTACTTCAAGAAAAACACAAAAGGGAAAATCTAATGGCGTATGACATCAACAAACTACTGGACATAAATAATAAACATATACGAATAGAATTTATAAACCATCTAACCGACAAGGTAGCCCATACCGAATGGTATGCAGCCCACGCGCTTCCAATGCTATATGAAACCGTCGGCGAAATAAACAAAGAACACGGGGAGCAGTTTTCTTGGATCGGGGTGAGGCAATGACAAAAAACGACGTGCGCAACAAGGGATGGTCGCTAATGTTGCTATATAACATATGGGCGAGAATAATATTTCACACAGTTGGAACGCTGGCGGCTTTGAAATATGTTTTATTTATCTGAATAAACTATTGTGTATTCCTATATTGCGTGATATGTTTAGTTAAGGAAACAGCAAAAAAGGTAATTAAGATTATGAAAAAATACGAAATAAACCGCCGCTACCCGTTTGATGGGGGTGCTTGTCCTGTAGATGGTGAAGCAGTCGTGACCGTTTGGCTTGTAGATGGGGATATAACCAGTTCCAAAGCTAAATGGTTCAGTTGGCAGCATGGCGACGTTACACACTTTATGGTGTTGGAATACCAGCCAGAAAAAAAGGTACGTTGGGTTAACGTGTATAACGTGTATGCTGGTGGCCACATGAATAGTTTTTTCTATAAAACAAAAAAAGAGGCAGATGGATGTGCAACGCGAACCCGCACGGCTTGTATTAGAGTGGAATACATGGATGGGGAGGGGCTTTAGTATGACAACTTACATACAGCTAGGAAGCGCGACAAAACCACCAATGGCAACGCGCGAGGTAAAAAATAAAACTACAAAGATTCCAGAATATGCACTTACCAACCAAAACAAGCCGCACCCCACCAGTTTGAAAGTTCTTTTTAATGGATGCTGGAGGCGAGTGTATGCAAATTGGGATTCCTCTTTTTATATCAACTACGACGAAACGAAGGTTACAATCACGACAAGCTAACACCTAGTTTACAACAACACATATAAATGATACAAAATAGCCAACCTTGATAATGGGAAGGCTATTTTTTTATGCAAAAACTCACACCAAAAGAAAAAGCGTTCAGCCTGAAATTCGTTGAATGCAACAATGCGTCTGAAGCCTACAGAACCGCTTATAATGTTGGTAAAAACACCAAGCCGGAAACCGTTTGGGGTGCAGCCTACAAGACATTAGCCAAGGGGCATGTAGCGGCTAGGGTTAAGGAATTGCAGGACAAGGCGCAAGCCCTTACCCTGGTAACAGTCGCTAGTATCACTCAAGAACTAGAGGAGGCGCGCGCCGTTGCACTGCAAGAAGGGCAGGGCAGCGCAATGACATCCGCATCGATGGGCAAGGCTAAAATTCACGGCTTATTGCTGGATCGGACGCAGAACACTCACGAGCATGGCATATCTGATAGCATGGCGGAGTTAATGAAGAACGCACGCGAA
>Ga0070747_1001264_pt1 | contig 12403 bp, 13 predicted proteins | sample VirMetDEL_Mar_31_FD_77321 | JGI IMG/M metagenome (GOLD analysis project Ga0070747, IMG submission 77321) | Aqueous microbial communities from the Delaware River and Bay under freshwater to marine salinity gradient to study organic matter... | ecosystem: Environmental > Aquatic > Marine > Coastal...
CCTTGAGCAATCTTTGGCACAGATGCGTGCGTTTGGGATCGCGGACGATACAGCAATCAACAACCTTGATGAGATCGTAAAGCGCGACATTACAGACTTTTACTCTAGCGCAGATCAAAAGCTGGCTAACGCACAGATGCGTATGGACGATGCGGTCAAGGGTGAGATTGATCAGATCATGCGTAACCTCAAGGATGGCAAGACCATTCCTAAGAACCTTGATGAAATGATCCGTCAGCGCAAAGGCGTGTTTGACGAAGACGTAGATCGTTTGTACACAATGGTTAATGACAAGTTGCGCGGTCAGAAAATTATTCCTGTTTCTGGTATTATCAAAGAACTTAACCGGCTAACAGAAGACAGTATTGCAGATATTGGAGCGACACGTTTTGCTGCACAGGTAAGAGGGTTAGGAGATGGAAAAGGAGGTGGGTTTGCTACTGCACAAGAACTATCTCGTATTCGTACAGGATTGACTGACGCTTCTCGCAACCCAGCCCTTCTTAATGATGTGAATGTAGGTGCGTTAGGCGCACTAAAAGCATCTGTTAATAAGGCGTTTACAGATGCGGAGATTACGCTTGGTCAAATGTCTACACAAGGTTTAGAGACCGGAGTTGCTCGTGCGGGAGATAAAATCATCAGACCTGATGGTTTTAAAATGGATTTATCAACGGGTGAAGCAAGTGAGGCATTACGGTTATTGAACAGAACAAATGACTTCTACAAAGACAGCATTAGTAGATTCGATAACATCGTTGTCCAAGACATTATAAAGCAGACTAAATCTGGTCAGATGAACATGAAGTTTGTGTTCGACAAGATCATACAAGAGGACAATCCAGAGGCACTAGATCAACTATTCAAGGCTATTCGTGGTGCACCAACAGGTAAAGCCTTGGGTGCGGAAACTGGAATCGTGGATCTTGCAGAGGGTACACGAATACTAAAGTCTCGTACTATTGGAACTCGTACTGTAGAAGAGGCTTTGGAAGCAGTGAAAGATCTACCTGCTAATAATCGTACTCGTATGATGGTTGAAAAACAGGCTCGTGAGATCGAGGCCGAAGCCGCCGAGCGTGCTACAATCCGTGGTACAGGAGCCGAGCAAGCTGAAGCGGTGCGTCAAGGCTTGTCGAAGATGTATATACAGGAGCAAGTCAAACGCTCTTTGACTATCGACCCTGCCACAGGGGTTGAGGTCATCGACCCTATTAAGCTGGTAGCGAACATCCGACAGAAGGGCACAACCGTAGACAAGCTCCTTGGCGATGATCTGAAGGGTGTCAATGATATCCTGACCGTTCTGGAACGAGGCAAAGCAAACCTTGCTCCAGACGTTCTGCAACAATTACAAAGCAAACCGCTTGGTCAGGCTTTGAAAGATTTACAAGCGGCAGAAGCGCGGCGTGCAGCGGTAGATACAAATGTTGTTCTCCGCACATTACAGTCTACAGCCGATCCTGAAGTAATCGCACAGACGGTATTCAGAAATCCTGCCTCAATCCGAGAGGCGCAGAAGTTCCTTGGCAACAAGGTTACTAATGTTAATGGCCGTGAAGTTCCAACCATGGAACTGGTACGCGATGCCGCCATGGGCAGAGTCCTGAAGCAAATCGGTGCTACGGTAGACGAGGCTGGTTCAATTCGTATGACGGATGACTTCGTTGAGTCCTTCAAGTCAGGCAGGCTGGGCAACAAGCTACAGTCAGTTCTACGGTCATATGGTGACGAAACACTAAACACCATGTTTGGTAAGGGTGCCGCCGAAGGATTGAACGCCATGGCAGAGACTATGGTTCGTGCTTCTAACGCCTCGATTGCTGGCAAAGGTGGTCTTGCTGCACCAAACATCGCACTCGGTCTTGGTGTTGCCAGTTTGATTATGAACCCACTTGCTACACTGCCTACAGCGGTGGCGTTCAAAGTAATGTCCGTTGCCCTTCGTAATCCGAAGGTATTAAAGATGATGATGGCTTCGCGGCAACCAAACAAGGTCAAAGACTTCCTGTCTGGTAAGTTCAAGTCTAACGATCCGATTGCACAAGGGTTCCAGACCATGTGGCAGTTGACATCGGCAGCAACGGTTCAGGGCACACGCATGGGTATAGAACAAGGCGCCGAGGAAGCACGCCCTGTAACTGCGGCGGCTAGACAGCAACTTGCTCCTGTAGCTAATCAAGCATTACAAACGGCACAAACAGCCATGACTCAGGCACCAAACGTAATGCCTGGTGGGGCTGGAACCGCTGGACAAGTATCACCAATCTTGCTACCTGACCCTGCTACAGCCGCATTGGCGCAGAGTCTTGGAAGGACTACCCCATGAACAAAGAACAATTACGCGAAGAGATAGCCGAGGATGAGGGCTGCAAATACGAAATATATTTGGATCATCTTGGCCTACCAACCTTCGGCATTGGAGCACTGGTTAAGGAAAGCGACCCTGAGTATGGTCAGCCTGTTGGTACGCCCGTTGATGAAGACCGTGTCCGTCAGCGGTTTAATCTGGACATCGCAGTGACCATAGATGACTGCAAGGTTTTGTATGACGACTTTGATGACCTGCCAGAAGAGTGCCAGCATATCATTGCAAACATGATGTTCAATATGGGTCGGCCTCGTCTAACCAAGTTCAAAGGCATGAAGGCTGGCGTGGACGCACGAGACTGGAACCGCGCAGCAGACGAGATGGTAGATAGCCGCTGGTATGATCAAGTAACCAATCGCGCCAAGCGTTTGGTAGCACGCATGAGGGCATTGGCTGACTAGCCAACCTCTCCCCAGTTGTTACCTAGTTCCTGATCTACCTTGCTCGGAACCTTGAGTTCCGTGCTGTTCTCCATAATCTCCGTGATTCTTGACGCTTGCTCCTCGGACTCCACATTAAAACACAGTTCGTCATGCACTGTAAGTAGGGGCACCAGCCCTTCCTTATAGCATTCTGCCATGGCAACCTTGGTCTGGTCTGCCGCCGAGCCTTGGATTAGCTTGTTCAAAGCCTTATAGGTAAACGCCCTCTTGAGTATATGACCGTATTCTTTCTCGGCCTCCTCGCGCTTCATCGGCTTGTTATAGCCAAAGGTCTTAGGCTCCCACATATCAAACCGGCACAAGCGACCTGACATTGTCCGGATCTGCCCATTGATGCTGGCTCTTTGCGATACGAAGTCTGCCAGACCCTTAACAAACGGAACTTTCTCACGGTACTTAGCTAGAAGTGCTTTAGCCTCCTCCGGACTAATATCCATGGTATGTGCCAGCTTACCTACGCCCATACCGTACATGATGCCCAGATTAACCGTCTTGGCTTGCTTACGAGTTATGGACGCCAAATCTGCTACCATCTGATGGAAATCCGCATTGCCTTTATGATACTCCGCAACAACGCTATCAATGATGGGGTGCCGCTGGTCTTCCGGTAGGGATGCGCAGTAATGCACCAAGAGTCTTGGCTCTTGACTCGAGTAGTCAAAGCTGCCCCACTTACACCCCTCGTCTGGTATAAACAGACCTCGGATCATGGACTTAATCTCTGGGTCACGCGCTGGGATCTGCTGAAGGTTTGGATTGCTGGACGAAAAGCGTCCAGTGACAGTCCCGCCATCGTCAGAGCGGAGTTGATGAAACTCGCAGTGTATGCGTCCGTTATGTGCAAACTTCAAAATGTTGTCGATAAACGTATTGCTGGCCTTGTCTAATTCACGCAAACGCAGGATCTTCGCCGCGACAGGATGCGGACTAGCTTGCAGGAACGCTTTGGTAAAGGACGGCTGGCCGTTGTTTTCAGTCTTGTTATAGTACAGACCGTGATGATCGAAGACGGCGGCAACACTTTTGGCTACCCACGGTTCTACATCCACGCCTGTCTCATGCTTAATATCCGACACCAGATCTTTCTTGAGTCCAATCAGTTTCTTCTTTGCCGCCTCGGCACCGTCAATGTTTACCTTCACGCCCTTCTCACGCATGTCCAACATCAATGGAATGAGTGAAGTCTCTAGCTTGAATACATCCATGAGGCTCTGCTTTTTTATCTCCACCTTCATCGTGTTCCACAGCTTCAAAGTAAGCTCGGCGTCCTTCTCGGCATAGGCCCCCACAAAACGTGAGTTTAACCGCCACATTTCTGCCTTGGGATCAAACCCATGATCTGCCGCAGCTGCACGCAAGGTCTTCTCGTCCTTACGCTCATCAAGGTAATCCTTTGCCAAATTGTTGAGGCTGTAGCTAAACCGGTTCTCGTTTAGCAGTGGTGCGGCTACCATGGTGTCGATAATCGTGCCTTGAATCTTGACCCCTGCCCACCGGAGCCAACCGGCGTCATAGGTTGCATTGTGCATAACCTTGGGGATGTTAGGCGTAGCAAGCTGGTCTGCTAGCCACTTCATGACCTTCTTCTGGGGGATGTTACCACCGCCCTCATGTGCGATGGGGTAGTAGCCTACGAAATCGCCGGCAGCGATAGCCACGCCCACAATGAAACCATCACCACGCGCCCACCCTGGGCCTAATGTCGTCAGGTTCGGATCGCTGGTCTCAAGGTCGATTGCAATAGACTGGCTGTTACGCAGGTCAGGAAACACCTCCGGCGGCACCCAATCCTTCTCGATGGTGTCCAGATCCAGCCTATGCAGGAACGTGATCTGACTATTTTCCTTTGCCATCTACTTCTCCTCCAAGGCTAGCGTATCCAGCGATATCTACCCATGAGTCCTCATGCGTTGGTGTGACTATGAGTCTAGCAAGTTTTAGCGCCGTAAGACACTGATAAACTTGAGAAACAGACACTTCCTTGTCCAGTATTACAGACCAGAGTTGCGCCACGCGCTCGTGATTCTCATATGCATCGCCATAATCCTTGGCTCTCGGACCATTGACCAAATCCTTGGCCGTATCAAGTAGCTTGTCGCGTTTCATTTCTCTTCCTCTAACTTTCTGTAAAAGTGAGGTTCCGCCACGCAACCTCGGTCTCGGTAGTCCTGAAGAGACGGAGGGCAAGGGCGGTATAAACAGTTCTCGCACACATCTCCCTGCTCTAGTGTCTTCAGACGAGCATAATAAGTCTTCCATTCGTGCCCACAGGCATCGCACAAGAAGAAAGCCTCATATTTCATATCACATACCTATATCTTGCGTGGGAATCGACAATGTGCAGATTATGCCGTGCTCTGGTCACTGCGGTGTAGAACACGCGGTGCTCATCGTCCTGATCCGGATTGTTGACCGCAGGGTATGACGAGTCAGTTAACAACAAGATGTTGTCATCCTCGCCGCCCTTCATCCGGTGGATGGTAGACAGATTGATGCGAGGCTTGGTCAGATCCTCACCTCTCCGGCGCACGGCGCCCATATACCGTATATCCTCGAGGGACATGTTAACCACAACCTCTGGTCTTGCGTCTTGCGGGGCAATCATCCCATGCTCGGCAACAAGGTTGTCGTAGTTGTGGAACCCCTGCGGATCTACCGCATCAAAGGTTTTTGACGCAGCGCGTTTGAGTAACGCCCTTTCGCCCTGCTTTGGCATAAACGTATATAGCTTCTTTATGTCACCCACGCTTGCTGTCTCGCCTCTGGCCAGCCGTTGCCAGATATCCATGGCTTCAAGCAGTTCAGTAGAGATCATGGAATGCCCAAACCGTTCAAACAAATAACCGTCTTCGCGTAAAGAATGGTGAATTGAGTTCAAGGCTTTGTTGGTTCTAGCCATAATTGTCCACGAACCTTCATCAATATTCACATCATACCAATTCATGTGAAAATCTACGGCACCATCTTCATCCCTTGGTTGCCAGTCCTTCTCCTGACGGATGCCTATCCGGTTAACCAGATGATTGGCTAGACGGTACACGCTTCTTGGTACACGATAACTTTTGTCAAGAATTACCTTGTTGTCACACGCATTCATGAAACTGTGCAGATCAACGCCGTTCCAGCGGTGAATACACTGATCATCGTCCCCCGCGTAATACACACGGCTGGCTCTCTCCTTGAGTATCGCTACCTGCTTCCATTGCAACGGAGTCAGATCCTGTGCCTCATCAACAATCAGAACATCCAAGACAGGACTGGTGCCCTGCTTCACGAACAACTCAACCATGTCCGTGTAATCAAACTTACCGTTGTCCGACTTGTACGCCGCATAGACTTGATCCACGCGCTTGACCATCGACCAATGCAGATCATAGTCACCCCTGTCGTTGTACTCCTGTTCCATGGAGATACAGCGCAACTTGGCACGGCTGATTACTTCCAGATACCGATTGCCCTCCTTCATAGACAAAGGCACCATGCCCTCTTCCATGACTTCAGCGGTGCTCCGGTCAAACGCCATGCCCAAGATCTCACCCAACTGACGAAAGTCCGCCGGTTGAACCGTCTCTCTTGTCTCCATACCTAGCCAGTTAAAGCCTATGGAATGTAGCGTCTTGAACCACGGCACATCTTTTTCGGTGAGCTGTAACTCACTGCCCACACGCTCCCGCGCTTCTTGTATGGATTTACGAGAGAACGACACGAAACCAATCCTGTCAGGAGGAGTGCCACCGGCAAGTTCCTTCCGGACAATATCAATCATCGTATGCGTCTTACCGCAACCAGGTGGCCCAAAGATTAGCGTCTCATCAGCCATCAGTCTTCTCGCGTGGACGAGACTCGAGCCACTGCTCGACCTCTGTGCGCAGCCATCTCATTGTACTGTTCTTTTCCGTCTCCGGACCCAGCACAACTGGTTTAGGAAAATGACCTTCTTCTACCCATCTGTAGACGGTAGAACGAGCCACACCTAACCATTCAACAACCTCACCCACTTTGAGATACCGTTCATCAGAATGGTATGTCATTTAACTTCTCCTCTGTTGGTAGTTCCATTTCATCATTGTCAAACTCCGGCACAAACCAGACGCGAAGATTCTTCCATTGACCTGTATCTTCGTCTTTAAACTTGTATGTGGTGTTACACTCATTGCCACCGTTCATATCTTTTAGGCGTTGCTGTACCTGTGGACGTTTAAGTTCACGGAACCCACGGTTGCGTAAGAACTCCATCAAACCCTTGATCGTGAACATGGTCAGATCACTTTCTGTCCAAGGCTTGCCAATCGCCATCTCCTGCGGAGACTTGGCTCTAATACGGCTGGTGCAATACACCTCCACAAGTTCTTCAAACTGACCTTTAATCGTCAGTTCCTTCGGCACCTCGATATGAGTTGCCTCTTCCAATAAACCGTTCACATAACTCTGCCAATCCGGCGCCTTCATTATGGGCGGCATAACATCCAACTGCTCCATACAGGCTCTTTGAAACTGCAACGGCATCTGTAATTGTTCGGTGGATAACTCCAGCCGTTTGCCATCAAGGTCAAGGAAGTAAAGCCTCGGCTCCGACTTCTGAATAGTCAGGCCAGTAATCCCCGGCATGGATCCGTTCTTGCCCACGCCATACTTGGCTTGGCGGCAAGCCGCCTTGTCACAATGACTGCCCATAGGCTCTTCTTTACAAAGATAGCCGTAATCCTTTTTCTTATGCTGAGACTGGATAGTTACAATCTCGTTGGCTGGCAGAGATGGTTTACAAAACTTCTGGTTCCACTTCTCCAGCGTGGTCTCCCACGAATCCGGATGCATCATCTTGGCGGTTACCGCAGCATGAAACATAACCTTGTTTCTGGTTCCGTCCGGCACCGAGGTTGCAAACATAATCCGCAAACATGGCGGCATCTCCCGCAACTCATCGTCATCACTAGAGAACTCCAGCTTGCGCAGATCCTCCAAAGTACATTTGATCTTGTCTACTTGGTTTAAGAACTCCTCAAGTGACAGATCCTCGCCCTTGCTGTTTATTGCATAACGTAATGTATTCTCTGCCTCAAAGTACGGCAGGTTGATAAAATTACCCACATCCCCACGCTCGGCAAGAATCTTGTTCTGCTTTGGAAACACTTCACATCCGCCAAAGCCAAGCACCGCAGCGAACTCCGTAAGGTGATCACGCATATCCGTTGCACTAATCCAATCCTGCATAAACAGAAATAGATGCGCTCCGCCTGATTTTGATCGGCAAACAACTAGCGGTAGCTTAAAACGGCGGCACTTCTTCAATATCTCAACGTGATCGACTGGGTATGTGTCGATATCCAATGCACCAAATTTGCACATGTTCTGGTCGTTAATAGGTATTGATCCAACTCCATGCCCACCCTCTAGGTGAGCCGCCACCAATGTCTTGGTTAGTGGCTCTCGGACAATGAAACTTTTTGCCTCTGTTTTTCCGTTCTTCCTTACGCTTCCTACCGTTGTTTGACCGTGTGCTACGCTGGAGCCTTCAAAGGCCGCAGCGAAACGATCAACTAAACTCATCACTCGCTCCGCAAAAAGAGGGGGAGGCGAACCTCCCCCAAGTCACTAAAATGGGATATCGTCATCCTCAACAGGCTTGTCGTCCACAGGAGCCGCAGACGCCATCGGCGCCTCTTCCTGTTGGGCTTTAGCCTCACCCTTCATGACAGATTCGCGGAACAGCTTTGCTTCGTTGAACAAAGCCTTATCCTGTACAAGACCGACCTTCTCAATCGCCCAGTTGTACCAAGTACGCATTTCGCCATCGACAGTCTTAGACTCCTCGACCACCGTCAGCTTCCACATGGTTGCAAACAAAGCAGGTGTTTTCATTTCACCAGTCTTTGGATGCTTGACCTTTTGCATGGCAATCTGAGTTTTCCAGCGGCGACTGACCTTCAGACCAGTAGACTTGAAGTCCACAATGGCTGGCTCATACATACCGTCTTCGCCCAAGATGAGGCAGAAGTGCTGATCACTCTTAATGACCTCGTTACCGTTGGGCAAATATTCCTTGGCACCAACTCTGGTAGTCCGGGACAAGTCTGGGTCATCGGGTGAACGCACACCCACAAAGCCGCCACCTTGGTCACCAGAGACGAACTCTGGGTAAGTGGTCACTTGGTAGCATGGAATCACGGTGATGCCCTTCTCGCCATCCCAGATCTCGTTAGAGACGGTGTTGAAGATATCGCCCTGACGTAGGTCAGCGATGTACTTCATGTCGCTCTTCTTGAGTTGTGGTGACGTTCCTTGCGCTACACGGACGAAAGGAATCTGTAACTCGCCAGCTTCGTAGGTTGTACCCTCACCAGCGGTGTCAAAGATATCGTCCATCATTTCGGCTGGCAGACCAGCCTCTTCTTTTTTTGCTACTTGATTAGCCATTACTTCTTCCTCTTTACTTCAGCAGTTCTTGCTACATAGGCTCCAAACATATCCAGATCTATCGAATTACCCTGTTCGACTTGTTCACGAATGAACGCCTTCAAGGTCATCGAATGAATATGAGTTTTTTGCTCTGGGTGAAAACCTTTCTGCTCGAGTTCGTACATAACGTCCCCAGCAGCGTTGTCTTGCCCACGACCAAACGACACGATGATGTCGTTCTTGATTATGTCGTCCAGACCATGTTCTCGGAGCCAGTCAAAAGCCTCCTGCTTCCGGTCAGCAGGGATTGACGCAGATACAAACGGCTTCAGCGTAACGGTTGCACCGTCCACATCCACGCGCTCTATACCCATCTCATCCATGAGCATAGGTATTTGCTCAAACGCAATCCTCTGTTTTTCTGCTTTTAGTTCTTTGAGATACTTTTCAGTATCGTCAATTTGTTGTTGCTTCTCGTTGAGCCGGTGAACTAGACCGGACAACTGCTTGCCCCCATCCGCATCAACGCCGGAAAGCGTATCCGCATCTGCGAACATTTCTTCATCAAAGATTGTTTCACTCTGCTGCATAGCAAGTACATCCTCTTCAGGTTTGATGGGCTTGACGGAACCATTCCGTTACCCTATGTTCAGACAATATAGGAGGACATAGATGGAAGTCAACTACAAATTTAAAACGGAACCATATGAGCACCAGCGGGAAGCTATGCTCCGCAGTATACCTATGAATGCGTATGGATTCTTTATGGAAATGGGAACTGGTAAGTCCAAGGTCTTAATTGATAGTATCGCGTATCTGGGCAATACACATAAGCTCGACTTCGCATTAATCATTGCACCGAAAGGCGTATACCGCAACTGGATTAACAAAGAGATTCCAGAACATTTCCCAAACGATATCCGGCACAGCGTGTGCGCATGGCAGGCCAGTCAGACAAAAGGTTACAAGGAAGAAGCCAAAGCATTCTTCTTTAACAAGGAACCTGGAATTAAGATTTTTGTGATGAACGTAGAGTCGTTCTCTAGTTCTAAAGGTAAGACAGCCGGCGAGTGGATGGCGGAAAGATTCGGGCAGAATGGCCTTATAGCTATTGACGAAAGTACCACCATCAAGAACCATAAGGCCAAACGCACCAAGTCTTTACTGAAGATCGCGGCTAAGTTCAAGTACAGAAGACTGTTGACAGGCTCTCCTGTTACAAAATCCCCCATGGATCTGTTCGCGCAGTTTCAGTTTCTTAACCCCACGATCCTTGGTTACGACTCCTACTATGCGTTTCAGGGTCGATACGCTGTTCTACAAAAACGCAGCATGGGCGCGCATAGTTTCCAACAAATCCTTGGGTACAGGAACCTAGAAGAACTTTCGGTCAAGATTGACCCCTATACATATAGAGTCTTGAAGAAGGATTGTCTGGATCTGCCGGAAAAAACATATACCGTGCGTAATGTTGGGCTGACCATGGAACAGATTCGCATGTATAAGGATTTGCAAAAGGAAGCCATGACACTTCTGGAAGGCGGAGATCTGGTGTCGGCGCCGCAAGTCATCACTCAGATGCTGCGCATCCAACAGGTTTTGTCTGGGCATATAAAGACTGACGAGGGTGATCTTATTGAAGTTCCGACTCAGCGCCTGTCTGCCATGATGGATTGTATCGAGGAAGTATCCGGCAAGATCATCATATGGTCGCGCTTCCGTTACGATATCATCCACATCCAAGCAGAACTTGCCAAAGTGTACGGCGAACAGTCGGTGGTTTCATACTACGGCGACACATCAGACCAAGATCGGCAACTCGCTATCGACAGGTTCCAGAACGGAACCGCAAGATTCTTTGTAGCGAACCCCGCTACCGCAGGATACGGCCTCACACTGACCGAGGCCAATACAGTGATCTACTATGCAAACGACTTTAATCTTGAAACTCGGATCCAGTCCGAGGACCGCTGTCATCGTATAGGTCAGAAAAACCCTGTCACATATATCGACCTAATTGCGGATGGAACCATTGATGAGAAGATCGTCAAGGCACTTCGTGATAAGATAGATATAGGTGCAAGAGTATTAGGAGAGGAGGCAAGAGAATGGCTGAAGCTGACGCCAAAATCACAGGCAGCATAGATGTATTGGTTGACTACAAAAAGGGCGGTCTAACACTCGCCCAAGCCGTTGACCGATTCCGTAAACTGACTGGCCTAACACCAGATGTAGCGGAGAAGTTCATAAGGGGGATGAGTCGTGACAACATCATATCGCTTGAGACAAAAAGAAATATTTATAAGGCAGAGCCGGAGGCGGAATGATTTGGCTTCTAGTTCTGGTCACAGCGAACAGCATAGACAACCTAGACGCCAGAGTTCTGTCGGTGCATCCAACAATAGCGGAGTGCCATGTGACGGCGACTCAAGTGTTCTGGGAGAACATGCCAGTGAACCAAGAGGCCGTCTGCATGAGAGTGGAGGAGAAACATGATAGATCAAGGTGATGGCACTTTTGCAAAACGAATGGCAGCGGGGCTTTGTCCTCGATGCCAGACGAATATGCCACCAGTCGATGTCCATGGGCACATACAATGTTCGGTGTGTCATCTGGTTATTAGCGAATGTTGTCAGGGAGAACAGGCGGATGAGTTTACAAATTGTACCACTGACAATTCGGGAGGCGAATGAATTTGTAGCTAACTTCCATCGTCACAACAAACCCACTCATGGCGGCAAGTTTGCAGTCGGTGCAGTTCATGAAGAAGAGTTGGTTGGAGTTGCCATAGTCGGCAGGCCAGTGGCGAGAATGCTAGACGATGGCGTAACCTCCGAGGTTACCAGAGTTTGCGTTGTGAGTCACGCACCCAAAAACTCTTGCAGTTTTCTCTATGGGCGGTGTTGGAGAATATGGCAGCAGATGGGCGGCAAACGCATGGTTACATATACCTTGCAGGAAGAGTCTGGCTCCTCGCTTCGTGGGGCTGGGTGGAAGATAGTCGGAGAAACCAAGCCTACAGAGTCGGGCTGGGATCGCAAGAACCGCAAACGGGATTGGCAACCCATATACGGGCAGTTGAAGTTTAGGTGGGAAGCATGATTATATCTTGGTGGTCGGCTGGCGTTACCAGTGCGGTGGCAACAAAACTAGCCATAGATAAACACGGTAAGGAAAACGTCCTCCCGATCTA
>Ga0070747_1001265_pt1 | contig 12397 bp, 31 predicted proteins | sample VirMetDEL_Mar_31_FD_77321 | JGI IMG/M metagenome (GOLD analysis project Ga0070747, IMG submission 77321) | Aqueous microbial communities from the Delaware River and Bay under freshwater to marine salinity gradient to study organic matter... | ecosystem: Environmental > Aquatic > Marine > Coastal...
CAGCAGCTAGTGGCATAGAAGGGCCACCATGTTCTGGTTCGCGGAAGGTATCTCCACGCTTCTTGGCTGCAGAGTTGGTCATCGCTTTACGTTGACCCATCTTATTCATTGGGGGCATGCCGCCCTGTTGCATTTTCTTAGTTCTCATAGGTTCAGTTTTGCGATGATAACATCATTGAGGTCAATGTACTCGATACGTACATCTTCTCCTTGTGATAGTGCTTTGACAATTTTGCTGTAGACGCGCTTGTACGCCTGTGTTGATTTTCCAATAAATCCATTCTCCATGAGCTGGTTGTTCTCTTGGCTGTCACCAAGTAGAAGACATCCTGCTGTGTGCTCGTCTGTGTTACCACAGTGGATAAGGATATACTCAAAGTTAGGGACGTCTCGCACCCAGAGCATGCCCTCATGGATGTCGGGGAACCGCTCGCAGTACTTAGCGTCAAACCCGCCCTCGTCCCGTAGTGTGATATCGTATGTCCCTTCTGGAATACACGTCTCACCTCTCTTCTTTACAGTGCGAGATTCGTCCTCTAGTGTATAGCACAGAAACTCTCGGCCATCAGCAAGCAACTCACACAACATACCGTTGGTGGAGTCGCCACTGTCTGAGAACCTAAGAACCTGTAGGTGCATTACTTCTTAGCCTTCTTCTTACGCTTGAACATCATCCCCTTCTTGGCCTTAGGGGTCTTGGCCTGCTTAGAGGCCTGCTTCATAGATTCGGTCTTGTTGCCGTCTCCATCAATGTCGATGTAGTCGGGCTTACCACCCTCCTTGTACATCTTACCTCCGTAGGCGAAGGACTTCTTAGCGAGTTTCAATGAGCCGTTCTGTAGACTCTCCCTGACTTGGTCAAAACTCATCTCGTTGACTTTACCGCCGGCGGCGTAAGTCTTGTAGGTTTTGGCCTTCTTTTTTGCTGTTGGCATATCGTTCTTGTTGAGATTACAAATCTAATAAAATTATCGCAAGTCTGTATCGTGCTTCTTCGAGCCTTTGATGTAGCTGTTGACCCTGCCCATAGCCCATGCAGCCATACTAGTCTTGGGGCGACTGCCACTAGAAAGGTAGGCCCCTTGGCCCCGACGGTATACCTTCTTAAGAGTAGAAAGAGACTTACCGGATGACTTGGCCTTCTTCTTGAGTGAAGCAATGGTGGCTGCGTTGAGAGGCTTCTTGCCTTCCTTAGCACCCTTACCTGTTTTCACCTTACCTCCTTTCTTATACTCCTGTCTTTCTTTGAAGTAGCTGTCGGGGAGCTTCTCTCCTTTCTTATACGCCTCCTTACCCTTTTCGATGGATTCGGCTCTCGCCTCCCGATTGCTTGAACCAGATAGGTACTTCTCAGGAAGCCCCGTCTTCTTGTCCTTCTTTACTGCTTTCATTTCAATACTAGCTCTTCAAGTTTTTTTTGGTACTCCTTAATTGAAAGACTTCCAGCTCTATATTCCTTGAACAAAAGCTCCTTCTCTTTTTTGATAGAAGATTTGGATTTAGGCCCTTCGTGTTTGCCAAGGTAGTCAAGTAGATGTGTTACCCCCGAGGTCTTCTTCTTTGACTTCGGTTCCTTCTTTACTGCTCGCATGACGATAGTATTTGTTTAGAGCTCTGTCCATAGCGCGTCTCCTTGCTCGAGCAGAACCATTGTTCTTCTGTTTTTTTGATGCTGCCATCAACACCTGTATAAAGTCAGGGTCTAGAGGTGGTACATTCATGCTGTAAATATACTACATCTTTGGGTACAGCTAACCGCGATACGACACTTGACGAGTACGGATGCGCTAGTGTTGTACACGCAGCATTTGTTATGAAGCAGTAGCGTCCGAGACCCAACACCCAATGGGTCGAAGGGCGTGACTTTCGATGTCGTGAGTGCCACACGGCTTAGCAAAGTTACGTGAAAAAAATTAGAAAGTCAAGTCCTGAAGCAGTTGTTTACTCGAAAACTTGTAAGTACCTTTGTCTCACACGATATGCTCTCGTAGCTCAACCGGATAGAGCAACAGCCTTCTAAGCTGTCGGTTGCGGGTTCGAGTCCCGCCGAGAGTACAGCCAGTCCAAAAAGGAAACACATACATGTCCCGATGAGGGTACAGTGGCGAAAAAAGTCTCAGACATACAGAGTGTGGGGATTATATATGTATGTACACGCGGGTCGCGCGGAACGGAAACGCATTGCCAGAGGGTGGGGGGGTCCTTGTCAGGTTTAGGAACGCCTAAACTTTCAGCGTTTTGCCATAGGTCCTGCCGTATGGATTCGAGGCTGCACCACAGGCAGTTGCACAGACCAACGGGACAACCTCACCACCACTTCGGAAGGCTCACCCAAACCCCCCCAAGATGGGGTCGCCAAACCCTGTTGGCACGAAGGTTGATATGCGCGTCTACAACATTTTTCTGACCTGTGCAAACACACAAATGTTAAAATCCTGACTTTCTCGTCGAAGCTATCTGGCTGTTCGTCGGGTGAATCATACTCTCTGTCGAAATATCGCTTGACAATTTGGTGGCTCAACCTCCCTATACTACTATGGCTCTCGTGTTGCAACGGCAACCGCCCCTCGGACTATTGACGTACTGCCTGTCGCTGACTAAACGACCCGCTCCACGGAGCGCACCTCGCACCATGTATGCAGAAAGCATGGTGGGCACACACCACTCACCGAAGAGCGCAGTTCTTTGACATACTGAAACTACCTACCACTTGGGCCGACAAAACCCGCCACGTCTGTGGCCATCGGAGTTGGGATGGGGGAAGAATTACAAGACAAAATTTGACTACACTGCGTGATACAAGCCAGCTTGGGATTGTGGGGCTGTCCACCCACCACGCAGTAGCAACGGCACAGGCGTGCCGTCCTCGGTAGGATGGTGTGGGTTCGATTCCCACCCGTTGCACTAACCCGTGCCACAGGCACACAAACCCTTGTTCTATGAAGTTTTCAGCTACGGCCTTTCAGGCCTTCAACACCACTCGCGGCAACAACGAAGTTGCCCTGTCCAACCACTTCACTATGTCTTACGAGTTGACTACCAACTCCAAGGCAGAACGCGACATCGTCGTAGGCACGATGCTCAACCGCTTGTTCCGCTACCTCTCGTTGCAGAAGCAGACGGGTGCTCGGTTCGCCAACCTCTCGCATCCTGTCCTGCTCAAGTTCAACGTGGGCAAGACCACGATTGATATGCGTGACATCGAGGAGCGTCTGCAGGCCACCTTCAAGGTAGGCCACACACCCAAGGCCAAGCGTAGCTTCGCCCTTCGCATCCGTGCGGTGGTGGAGTTCCTGCTCGAGCAACCTGTAGAGGTGTCTGTCGAGGACCTGCTTGCAGGCCTTGAGGAGCAGATTGCAGGTGATATGGTTGCGGAGTTGACTGCCTGATTCATCGTTAGGTGTACTTGGAGGACGTGTTATGAAAAGGATTCACGTCGGGGGTTCGACTCCCCCTGCACCTCAAACCTTAAACCCCATACACTATGGACAATGTAGTTTACAGCCTTGAGAAGGCTCAAACCATCTCGAATGCAATGAATTGGCTCACGATGAAGGGACACTCTCCCTCGATGCGTTGGGACCATTGGAACCCCTCCACCCCTGTCATCACCATCCACGTACGGACCTTCAAGGAGGACCACACGTTCCTCGATGCTATGGCCGTCACCATCACGGAGGAGTGGCAGATTGATAGCTTCTCCAAGAAGTGGGAGGACTATATGCTTGAGGCTAACGAGGTAGAGCGTATTGAACTCCTTAAGCAGAACAAATGATTCACCTTGAACCCACGGACTACGGAGTGGCTTTGTACGTATTGTGCATTGCCCTCCTCTTCATCTTCGGCCTTCTCGTTTCATACTACCAAAACTCTTAAACTATGGTGAAAGACAATTTCGACTCACGGCCTGTCGGTGCGGCAGTCCTCTTCCTCAATGACTTCCACTTCGGTGCGAACCTGACCAAGCTCAACCGAGCGGCCAGACTTGTACCCAAGGATGTCAAGGGCTTTGCCTCCATCGTTAGTATGATGTCTGACGATGAGTTTGAATCTAACGCTGAACACGTTAGCCACTGCATCGAGGAACTCGTATTCTCTTGTGACCAAATCGAACCACAATGAAATTTACACAAAAGTTCAAGACCACGCTACCACACGTGGCAATGACCACGGCCTATGACGTGGACCAAGACCGAGCTACCAACGTAGTGATGGACTCCTCGGTGTCCATTGACCCTGACCACCAATATGGTGGGTGGTATGAAACCTACGACCTCGAAACAGGAGGCGACCGCTTCTATGCAGAGGGCATACTCGAAACCGCACATGACGAGGACGGCAGTGTCCGCCTTGTTGGGTACGACGGATGCTTTGAACTACCTGACTACATCATCAAAGCCCTCGAAGACAAGGGCGTAATCATTGACCTATGACAGCCACAGCAAAAGAATTTATACTCAACGACGGGCACACATTCCTAATCACCTTTACTGACGAGGGTCTTGTGTACGACCTACTTGACAAGGACGGAGAGGTAGTGGAAGAGTACGGCTACGACTTCTACGAGGACTTCCTTCCAAAAGAATACAAACATCAATCATGACATACTCACACAAGTACAACGTAACAAGCCGCCTCATCGACTACGAGTGCGGACACCTTGACGACAGAGGCACGCTTCGTCTGTTCTCTGAACTCGTCAAGACAGGTATGGCTTGGGACCTCCAAGGCCACTACGGACGAACAGCACAGGCACTCATCGACGATGGGTGGCTCGAGTCGGACGGCAATTTCGGAATCAAGGTAGACACGCTACCACTCAACTAATTTAATCCCATACATCATGGAACAATCAACCAAAGACATCTTGGCACAGGCACAGGCCAAGAAAGAAGTGTCAAACGAACGTGCAGAGTTTTGTCAGGAAGTTCAACGCGTCATCAAAGAGCAGGCAGACACGATTGCCGAGCTTGAAGAGAAGCTACGCAACAACGACGGCCTTGCTGTCGATTGGCCTGTACTGCGCAAGGTATTCCTGCTTGGTGCAGGGTATGGCGCAAACTTCCAAACATCGTACGTCAAAGACGAGGTGCGTGACTACGACGCGGACGTCTACACATCCTTCTCTGACAACGGGATGTACGCAGACATCAACGGCACGTACACCCTTGACTCGTCGGATTTGATAGACCACCTGCACTTCCGTCAAATCAACCTCGCTGACTTGGAGGACATCCGCTCCTTCCTCGACATGGGGGAGGACGAACTCAACGCCTGCATTGATTCATACATCCAACGACCAATCAAATCAACAGACAATGAAACGCAACAAACTGAATCCTGAATTTTGGCTATGGCTTTCGATGTTAGGATGGTTCGCGCTACTTGCGTGGCTCGCCTATCTCGCACCATTTGCCGTTAAGTAAACCACTGAGAATGAAACAAGTAAGACCAACCCAAGTACAGAAAGCGTTGCTGTACATCCAAGCTCTCGGACACTCCGAGGCGGACATCGTAATGACGAGTGACGACTCCTCTTACGACAGCGCACCAACAGTTTGTATGCAATCAAAGCAAGTGCTTATTGATGGCGACCCACCCGTGTACCAATCAATCTATATCAGGTTACATCAGGTCGACGTCGAAGCATTCGCTGCCGCATACGACAGAAACATAGAACACATTTTAATTAAATAACCATGCTACAAGACATGAACACACGGCAACTTGCCGAAGCAATTCAGGAGGACCTGAGCAAAGTCAACCTCATCATCAACTTCAGCCGCCACCGAGATGTGGCACAACTAATGAGCATGTCATGTGCCGCCTTGGAGGGCAAGCACTCATGCAATACCCCCCTTGCCTCCCTGTTGTCTAACATCGACGAGGCATCTGAACTCATCATCGAAAAAACCTACAACACATGAGCGACAAAACATCTACAGGTTCTTATTGGGACCACAAGGGCAAGTACCAAAAGCAGTACGATGCCGCATGGAAAACACTCATCCCTTCATCAGGTGAGGCAGACGATGGGCTACCCGAAGCACTACGTGCAATCACGCGGGTAGGCTACGACTACTACAACAACGGGTTCTGCAACCTTTGGCAAGGGCATGAGGACGTCGACGACTACGGAGACGATTACATAGAGTACACAATGGACTCGTACTACGAAGACATGGTGGACTACCTACGCTACCAAATCCCACTGCCCATGCACAGAGAACTCGAAGCGTTCCTGTTGGACGCCCAAGGATACGGAAATTGGAGCGACAAAGATGTTGTTATTGACAGCATCATCAATCACATCATGGAGCAGATGATTCAAGAAGAACTAATCACCAAGACGAAGAAGGATGTGCAACCATTTACACAAACCACAAATGACTAAGAAAGAAACAATCGAAGCCTTGCGCGACAAGGTAGCAGACATCAAATGGGACTTGCAATCAGTCCTTGACAATCTCGACCGTATATACCACGAATTTGAATCAGAAGACAATGACTAAAACAGCAAACGTAGGACGTCAGTTCATGGAAATCATGAAGGACTACATGGAGCGTCAGGACTACGACAGCTTTGACGTAGCCGTCGAGATAGACAACCTGTACACAGACCTTTCAAACCTTTACTACAACAACATCAATGACTGAAGAAACCTTACACGACCTGCGGTGCTACGTCAGCAACTGCTTCAACGTCAACCACGTTACATACTCCATGTCAGGCGGGGTTCAGAGTGGCTACAACCACCTGTCTAGGCTGATGATTGGTGAGTACGACCTCACACACGATGATGTGGACGAAGTAGTTGGTGAACTCGAAGAGCTTGTAGCTCAGTACATCATGGATAACTCCCCAAAATTTACAGACAATGAAGACGACCAATGAACAACTCAAAGAACTACTCGAGTTGATACTATCACCAAACACCGAACACTTAAGTGACGGTGAGATTCTAGACCACGTTATTGACACACTCAAAAAGATTACATCATGATTTTCAATCTAATCAAACGCTCCGAGAAGGGCGACCCACTAGAAGCAGAAGGCTTAATCATCAAGCGTGTACCTAACAAAGAGGGCGTTCCCGACGCTAGAGTGCGCATTGAGATGGCCAACAAGGCATTCATCTCTCTCTGCAATGCCATGCACATCGGCAGGGCAGCACAACTTTACAAGCACGAGCAAGACCCTGTCAATCAATTCAAGTTTAACAACAGAGTCAACAGGCAAATCAACACCCTGCGTGGCCTGTCAAAGAATCTCGTTCGTGAATTTCACGAGAAAAAACTTGCAAAACTACAGGACGAATCTTAAATTTATCAACATGGAGCAATACACACTACACGAAGACACTGTCAATCAGTACGTTGTCTATGTCACCTACGAGTACAATCCGTACCGACCTGACAGCGACGTTGACCCCGGCAATCCCGAGTACGTAGAGGTAGACAGGGTTTACTTGCACAGCACACGCCCCGCTGTAGAGCCTAACGTGGTGCCAGAGGAGCCGATTGACATCACAAACTTTCAGCTCGTAGACCTCATGGACTTTGCCGCGTTAGAAGAGCAGATTCTAGATGACATCAAATCAAAAGAGTAATGGAAGAATACAATCAAAGACGGTTCCTTGTCGGTTGGTCTGACGACGGCAAGGACTATGCCACTATGGTGTGGCTATCAAACATGCCCGCAGAGTGGAAGGGCTACAGCATTCAAGCCCTAGACGGTACGTCAGACCTATTCGTGCTGTCACCCGACGGTGGCGTCATAGGCAATGCTAAATCGTACGAGGTATGAACAGCTACTACAAACTACGATACCACCTAGCTCGTGGCAGGAACTACAAGAAGTGGCAGCTCAAGCACATGTCTCCCGTAGGTAAGTTCGCACTCGACACTTTCTACCGCAACCCCGATGACTTCGTGGCCCTACTACACAACTGTAGACTACGCAACCACGGCTCGGTAGCCAAGAAGATTCATGATGGCATGAACAAGACTGTCTGTGCATGGATTGAGTTCAATGACTTCCACGAGATAACTGGCAACCATATCCCCAAGATACTGTTGTCGCAGACAGACAGCAAATATACTTACAACCCACACAAAGCTCCCAACTGGACAAGCGAAATCTCTGACAACGAGGACGACGCTGTTATCCCTTTGATGCTTGTGTACAAAACCAATCTCTATGGAATCTCAGAGTAAGCAATCCATGTACAAAGCCTGCTATATGCAGTGTATGTACGGTGGCTCCACGGTATCGCCATGGAGTGGCGACGTACCCCTTGACGGGTTCATGGTTGGCAGGAACGACCTTGCCGAAACTGTATTCGTTCAGTCGGTCTACGACCCTGTGATGGGAGCGATGAACCTTCCTGAGATACAGGTGCCACGTCAGGAGTACATGAGTCAGCTCGCTATCGCTTGGGCTGTACAGGCTACTGCAATCAGTAGGCTAAAGCAACACACCCTAAGGCCTCAGATGTACGTGGGTACATGGGACAACAAGCAGGGTCAAACCGAAGTCGACATATCACAGCGCTTTACTGACATGGACGAGGCCCTTGACAAGTGCAGAGTCCTAGGTGAGAAGTGTATATGGGACGTCAAATCCAACAAAGAAATCTATGTTTAATTCTAATCCAAATCACATGTCTAATTCCAAGAGACGCTGGTCAAACAATGAAGTGACCATCGCAAAGCAGCACATCACATCCGATGTCCCGCTAACATTCAATCAACCTCAGGTAACAAAGGTTGCCAGTATCATCGGTCGCTCACCCGAATCTGTCTGTGCTAAGATGACGCAAGTCAGAATCAGGAGCAACCAATCAACTCGGTTGTCTACTGATGAGCGCAAGGGTGCTGTCATTGCTTTGGCAAAGCTGTTGTTTGACGACAACGTAAGCGGAGACCTGTACTTTAAGCTCATGAGAATTGTTCAAGAACACACGGATGAGTGAAGAGCAATGGTCAAGGAGAGTTGTCGCGGTCAAGCTAATCGCTGCACTGTATATCTCACTGGTAATCAAGTGGATATTCATTGACAGCCTATAGTATGTTGATAACTTTTCCGAATCATTTACCTGTCGAAACCTTGATTTTGTCAGGAATTGTTCCGAACTTTAACACAATATCAAGAACAACACAATTCTATTTCACATGAAAACAATCATTCACAAGCTATCCGACGTGCAGTCACGTCTGAAAGCACCCAAGGGACAATTCAACTCCTTTGGTAAATACAAGTATCGCTCGTGCGAGGACATTGTAGAATCTCTAAAACCTCTACTTACTGAACACGGGCTGGCTCTCGTGATGAGTGACACAATGGTCGAGACAGGAGGGCGTGTATATGTACATGCTACTGCTGTCGTATCAGACGGGGAAGGAGAGATTTCTGCCTCAGGCTTTGCTCGAGAAGAAGAAAACAAGAAGGGCATGGATGGCTCGCAAGTAACTGGAGCAGCATCATCCTATGCGAGGAAGTACGCACTCAATGGTCTGTTCTGCATCGACGATGGTAAGGACAGCGACTCTACCAACACACATGGTAGGACATCAGCACCCAAAGCTAGTGCTCCTGCCAAGCCTGTAGCTAAGGTAGAAAGCAAGCCTAAGGCAGACGAGGAGACAATGGATAAGGCTGTCGCTTTCATTCAGAACTCTAAGAATCCACAGCAGGCATACGCCATGTCCGTGGAGAAGTACAGCTTTAGTCCCGACCAAGACTCCGAACTTCTCGAGACAGTCAATAAGACCGTCGTATCTAAAGGCGCGAAGAGTAAGAAGAAGTAATGGAGTTTTCAATCAAGCTTCAGGAGAAGACAGCTAAGTCTTATCTCTCGTACAGCTCAGTGAAGCATGCACTCAATGATATGCGTGCTTTCGAGTTGTACATGAAGGGTAAGCTCAAGAAAGAATCTCCAGCGCTCTACTTCGGGTCCATGTATGACATGATGCTCTTCGAACCTCAGAAGGCTAAGGACACCTATCAGGTCATCAACCATGATGAAGTCATGGAGAAGATGAGTGACAGAGTCAAGTCCCTGAAGAACCCGAAGAGTTCATCCGAGTACAAGGCAGCAGTAGCACAGCTAAAGACTGAGGCTATTGAGAGCGAGAAGACTCTGGTTGATGAATCGGATTGGAAGACAGCGCACTACATGGTCAAGCGCCTTGTAGACTCTGGAGTAAAAGACCAGTATCTCAAAGGCGAGTACCAGTTAGAGTTCAACGAGTTCATTGAGGACATCCCCGTACGCGGTTTCTTTGATTGCAAAGGACTGTATGTAGCAGACAGCAAGAGCACACGCTCCCTGTCTGGATTCAGGTACGATGTCAACAAGTTCTCGTATGACATTCAAGCCTACATCTATACACAGGTTGCCGGTAATGACGAGTTCTACTGGGTCGCTCAGGAGAAGACGTACCCCTACCCAATCGCTGTGTACAAAGCATCGGAACAGACAATCGCTCGAGGCAAGTTCAAGTTTGAACAGGCGGTAGAGAAAATAAAAGATTGGCTTTTCCTTGACAAACCCGTAGTTGATGACTACATTTATGACGAAATCTAATTCAACATTTTATTCACATGGATAACAAACCAACCACAGACCGCGTGTTCATCGGAGATGTAACACAGGTCAAATCATCCGCTCGTCTCAAGTTTACACTTGCCGAGTTGGAGGAGATGAAGAAGTATGCAACAGAGAAAGGCTCAGTCTATGTCTCAGTCGTATTGACTCCAGACAAGGAGCGCTTCTCAAGAGCCAACGCATGGGCATCAGTGTACGACCCTCGTGCTGACAACCCCAAGCAAACCAAATCCTCGGACGTTCCGTTCTAAGAGGTAAACTGTTTCATGTTGATTAGGGGGAGGCGCTTAGGGTTAGGCGTCTTCCCCGCTTCATGTCATGAGAAACATATACTACTACGAGCTGAAGCTTCGCGTAACCAAAGGCAAGAAGAAATTCACTGAGCACACGAAGATGGACTACGCTGTAACCAGCGCAGAGAAACCTGAAGACATCCTTAAGGGTCACACATGGGACCGGATGTATCGCTCTTATTACGGAAACAGATACGATGGCAAAGTCGAAATCAAGATTGAGGAAATCCTCTCCAAAAAAAGGGTGGGTTCCCAACTACGTAGTAAAGAGGGGTAACCTCAGTGAGCTTGCTCAAGTACGCGACGCCTACTATGAGGCTGTCGACTACAAGTTCGAGCCCAAGAGTAGAGTGCAGATGAACGTCATCCTCAGGGTGGCGTTTGCAGATGCCATGCAGCCCTTCTTCAAGGTAGTCTCTATTGCCGAGTGCTTAGAGAAAGACCACAGCAGCGTATGCTACTACCTGAAAAGCGCCGATTTGTACAGCCAACATTTCTCTTTCTACAAGATGCTTAGAGAAACAGCAAGCTGTATCTATCACATGGAGGTGGGCAATACATCTATGGGTATGAGATTAAAAGACAACATCAAGAAATATGTCGAAGCATTGGAATCATCGTGACTTTGTGCGCGAAGTCAAGGGAGTTTGTTTAGAGGTGTCAGCCCTGCTCACTGAAAAAAATCAGAGGTATGGCAATGCCGCACTCAATCCTTCCCGTATCTTTAGCAAAGCAAATGCTCACGAGCAGCTGCTGGTTCGCATTGATGACAAGCTAAACAGAATCAAGAACTGGGGTACTGATGATGTCGACGAAGACACACTCCTAGACTTGATGGGATACTTGGTATTATTGAGGATTAACATGAAACATGAGACAAGTGGTAACGATATTCGAAGACCTTTACAACAAGGACCCCCTGTACATCACAGTGGAAACAGCACTGCAACGCATCCAATCTGGCAAGCAGAAGCAGAAGATTGACCTAGTACGAGGAGGTAACAAGGATGCAAAGAAGCAACTGCCTATTGTACTGTGGAGTGGTAGGTTCAAGGAGCGCAAGGATGAGTCGCTGCAAAAGCATAGCGGCATCATCGTCTTGGACTTCGACCACGTTGGAGACGTAGAGGAAGCTAAGTCTAGGCTTGCATTTGATGAGCATGTTATGGCGTGTTGGACATCACCCAGTGGTGACGGCATCAAGGCAATCGTAGAGATTAGCAATCCCGAGAGGCACCGCGACCACTTCCGTTCTCTCTGTGATTACTTCAGTAGAAAGCATGGGCTTGAGGCTGACCCCTCAGGCATCAACGAATCCCGTGCGTGCTTCGAGTCTTACGACGACAGCATTTGCATTAACGAAGAGCCATCACGATTTGGTGGCCTTCTATCCGAACAGCGTGCAGAGCCAGAACCTACCGAGGCAAAGGGGCGTACTGATTACGAGAAGCTACAGATAGCAGCTCAAATGATTCGGTACGCCCCCGAGGGCGG
>Ga0070747_1001267_pt1 | contig 12391 bp, 9 predicted proteins | sample VirMetDEL_Mar_31_FD_77321 | JGI IMG/M metagenome (GOLD analysis project Ga0070747, IMG submission 77321) | Aqueous microbial communities from the Delaware River and Bay under freshwater to marine salinity gradient to study organic matter... | ecosystem: Environmental > Aquatic > Marine > Coastal ...
GGCTCAATTGACGAACCAAACAATAGAACGGACAGCACTCAGTAATTTAGTATCCAACGAAGAATACTGTCGAAAGGTATTACCTTTTATCAAGGCAGATTACTTTGCAGTTAAAGAAGAACGAGTTGTCTTTGAAGAAATTACAAGCTTTGTTGATAAGTATCGAAAGATGCCAACAAAGATTTCTTTGGAAATTGAAGTAGAATCCAGACAAGATTTAACTGAAACTGAACATAACAAAATTGTGGAAATTATCAAAACACTTGATTCCACAGATGTTGATATGGATTGGTTGGTAGATACTACTGAGAAGTTCTGTAAAGACAAAGCCATCTATAATGCAATTGTTGATGGTATCTCTATTATTGATGGTAAAGATAAGAATCGTGGTGCAGATGCTATACCTAGTTTACTTACAGATGCACTTGCAGTATCTTTTGATAATGCTGTAGGACACGATTATTTTGACGATAGTGCTTCAAGATTTGATTTCTATCACAAGATAGAAGAACGCATACCATTTGACCTAGAGTTTTTCAACAAAATTACCAAAGGTGGATTACCACAGAAAACATTGAATATCGCACTTGCTGGTACAGGTGTTGGTAAATCTTTGTTTATGTGTCACATGGCTGCAAACTGTTTATCACAAGGTAAGAATGTATTATACATTACTCTAGAAATGGCAGAGGAACGCATCGCAGAACGCATTGATGCGAATCTATTAAATGTTTCTATGGAAGACTTGCATGATCTACCAAAGACTATGTTTGAAAACAAGATTAAAAAGATACAGAAAAAGACTAATGGTCAACTTATCATTAAAGAATATCCAACTGCATCTGCTCACTCTGCACATTTTCGTGGATTGATTAAAGAGTTGTCTATCAAGAAGTCATTTAAACCAGATATGATTTTTATTGATTACTTGAATATATGTGCATCATCTAGATTGAAGGGTGCATCACAGGTTAATTCTTATACATACATTAAATCAATTGCAGAAGAACTTAGAGGTCTTGCAGTTGAAACAAATGTTCCAATCATGTCAGCAACACAAACAACAAGAAGTGGCTTCGGTTCAACAGACATTGGACTTGAAGATACATCTGAATCGTTTGGTTTACCAGCAACAGCAGATTTCATGTTTGCTCTCATCTCTAATGAAGAACTTGATGCCCTCAATCAAATTGTAGTCAAACAACTCAAAAACAGATACAATGACCCTACTATGAATAAAAGATTCGTTTTAGGTATTGACAGAAGTAAAATGAGATTGTATGATGTAGATAATAAAGAACAAGAGGATTTGGTAGATAGTGGTCAAGATGATGAACCAGTATTTGACAAAGGTAAATTTGGAGCTAAATTTAAAGATCACAAGTATGATGGGTTCAAGGTTTAACCTCTTATAAATAGTACATAAATATAAACTATATGTAAATGGAGCCATTGAAGTATGTCATTACGAAAATCTATTCGTCAACTTAGACCTATTCAAGAAAACTTTACTGCACCTATAGATAAAGTTCAATCTTTTTTATCTGAAGATATTGATTTGCCTAATGATGTATTGGATGGGTTTGAACACACACAAACAGATAAATCTGAAAAATCAAGAGTTAACATCAAAGTTTTGTCTGCTGATAGAGATAAAGACAGAGATGAAATTCTTAGACGATTAAAAAATGCTGGAGTTACAGCAAATACTACACCTACAAATTCTTCGGTTGATCCTATTGATGGCACATTTGATGGAAGAAATTTCCGAATTGATGTAAAACCTAAATCTGGTGGTATGGGAGAAAGTACTCTTAACTCTAGTATTACTGAACTTTTTCCTTGTGTTGCATTTGAAAAAAAGTTAAATCCTAAAAATATTGAAGATTTTATGGAAAAATTGATGGGTGTCAATTTGTCTACTTGTAAATCCATTATTAAATCAGATTTAGTAGCAGCAGAAAAAACTGTAAATGATGCTGAAGGTTCTTCAAAATATAAAGAAAAAATGGAAAACGCTTTAGGTGTATTAAAGTTTATTAACGATCAACATAATGACAAACCTATAAAAAATGTTTATTGGGGATATCGTGGTAAACCAAAAGGCGTACCATCAAATCACCCCGGCGATATGTTTATTCAATATGCCGATAATAAAATATTAGGTGTTAGTTTAAAGGCTGGTGGGAAAAAAACAAAAGAACCACAACTTAATACATATCACAATGCTATATTTTTAAATTCAAGGGGGCCTAGTTTTAATGATAAATCTGGTCTTGAATTTTTAAAAAAAGAAACATACACAAAAGTATACTCTAAAATTAAAGGTATTCCTGCTATTGACAATTTTGATGGTGGTAAAACTGGTAGACATAAAGATAAGCAATTATCTATAAATGCAATTAATAAATTATCAAAAAAAGAAAGTGATACATATTATAACCAGTATTTAGAGATAGTCCGTCAATCTCTCATAAAAAGATTTAATAAAAATAAAGATGAAAGTATAAGATATATAAAAGATGCTATATTAAGAGAAGCTCCAAATGTACCAACAATTGTTATAAAGGCAATTGGCAATTCTTATGAGGAAGTAACTGATAGAGATGAACTTGGAGTATTTTTACCACAAGTAAAATTTGTAAAAGCATATAAAGGTTCTGGTAAACAAGATTGGTTAATTGATTTAAAATCTGGAAATGAAGTTGTTTCATTATCTATGGCAGTTCGTTCAAGTTCTGGTGGTAAATTGAAACAATGGAGTTTGAAAGTAACCTATAACGGACTGAAGTAATGATATCATTCGCACAAACATTAACAGAAGACAAGGGTGGTAAGAATTTACACCTAGAGCATCTAGAAGATGAAATCCTAAACTATGGAGTTGATGGTGGTAGAGCTGCAATCAACTTCCTACGTTCATTAAGAGATATGCTTGCTGGTAATGCTCGGTCTTCAATCAACATGACTGTCAAGTGGGATGGTGCGCCTGCGATATTCGCTGGTATTGACCCAGAAGATGGTAAGTTTTTTGTTGCAAAGAAATCAGTATTTAATGCAACTCCAAAACTCTATAAGACAAACGCAGAGATTGATGAAGATGGACTATCTGGTTCATTGAATAGTAAGTTCAAGATAGCACTTGCAGAGTTTTCCAAGTTAGGTATCAAAGATGTACTTCAAGGCGACTTGATGTTTACATCAGAAGATAAAGGTAATGAAAAAATTGATGGAAAGTCTTTCATTACATTTCAACCTAACACAATCGTATATGCTGTAGACCCCACATCAGATATTGGCAAACAGATTAACAAAGCAAAGATTGGTATTGTATGGCATACAACATACACAGGTAAAGTATTACAGGATATGAAAGCATCATTTGGTGCAGATATTAAAGGATTATCTAAACCAACATCAGTATGGATGGATGATGCAACTTACAAAGATGTATCAGGTAGTGCTACAATGAACTCAAAAGAAACAGAATCAGTAACAGCTGCACTTTCTGCAACTGGTTCTACTTTTAAAAAGATTAACTCAATGCAACTAAAGAAGTTTCTTAATCTACAGGAAAGTATGACAGGTGCAATCGCTGGTGCATCTCTCAAAACATACAATAACAGTAAGGTTCGTGCTGGACAAAAGATTACTAATCCCAAAGCTCATGCAAAAGGATATGAAAAATGGGTTGAGATGTCAATTCAGAAACAAATTGATAAAGCAAAGAGTGTAAAAGGAAAAGATAAATACAAGAATACACAGAAAGAATATGTAAGAGAAGTTAAGAAACACACTACCAACTTAATACAAATAATCACATTTCAAAATTATTTGGTTGATGCAAAAATGCAAATTGTAAAAAAACTAAATAGTGTAAAGGGATTGACAAATACTTTTATCAAGACCGCAAATGGATTTAAAGTAACTAACCCAGAGGGTTATGTTGCGATTGATAGGGTTAGTGGTGGTGCTGTTAAACTAGTGGACAGAATGGAGTTCTCGTTTAATAACTTTACCGCAATAAAGGCATGGGATAAATGAAAAATTTTAGAGATATCGTAGAGGCTCGTGGTGATACAGCTGTATTCACTTTTGGTAGATTTAATCCACCAACAACAGGTCACGAAAAACTCATAGATGCACTTGCAAAACAACAATCTAAGAACGCTGGTTCTATGATGTATGTGTATCCATCACATTCACAAAACGCTAAGAAAGATCCACTACCACACACACTAAAAATTGCATATATGAGGAAAATGTTTCCAAAGTATAAAAGCAATGTCATTGTAAGCAAATCAAGAACTGCTCTGGAAGCAGCTGTCGAGTTACATAAAAAAGGACATCGTTCTATTGTAATGGTTGTTGGTTCTGACAGAGTTACAGAGTTTAACACTCTACTCAATAAGTACAATGGTGTAGATTCCAAACATGGTTTTTATGGTTTTGACGATATTAAAGTTGTATCTGCTGGAGAACGTGACCCAGATTCAGAAGGTGTATCTGGTATGTCTGCATCTAAGATGCGAGCTGCAGCTGCTGATGGTAATTTCGATTTATTCAAAACTGGTGTTCCATCTACCTTTAAAGATTCACTAAAACTTTACAATGATGTTCGCAAGAATTTAGGTATTCGTGAAGAAAGAGATATGGGTGAGATGACAGACTTTGAAACACTCAGAGATTTGTATCTTACAGGTAAACTTTGGAATGTGGGTGACATTGTAGAAGCTCATGGTCACGAAGGTAAAGTTATTAATAAAGGCACAAACTACTTGACATTTGTATCTGAAGATGGAAAAGTACATAAGACTTGGTTACACGATATTGTAGAACGAGATTACAAAAAAGAATACGAAAATTATCAAGGAACACCAGAACAGATTGCAAGACGTTCTTCTAGAAACAAAGCTCGTAGACTTATGGGTGACAAAGCAGTAAAGGGTAAAGATGTAGGACATAAAGATAATAATCCTCTAAATAACGACCCCTCTAATTTGAAAATGGAAGACCCATCTAAAAATCGTAGAGAACCAAGATTAAGAAATGAAGTAAAACAAGATAAAGAGATTAAAGACAGAGAAGGTACTCAACCAGCAAAGTATTATGCAAAAGATACTGAAGGTGATACCATGGCTAAGTCTACTAAACAAGCTCGTGCAAGACACTTTGATAAAAAGAAATCAGGGCCAGCGCCAGGCGATGCATCTGCAACAACTAAACCATCTAAACATACCAAAAAGTTCAAACAGATGTTCGGTGAGAAACCCATAGATGAAGTAAGAGCAAAACAAGCAGTCAATTCTCGTGGTAAGGTTCAGAAACTTGTAACTGCACATGGTCTTAAATTTAAAGGTAAAGTATATAAAGAAATAGACATGGAGTTGGTAAAAATTAACAACTCTACTGAAATGGTTACATTTAATATTATTCATCCAAAAGAAATCTTTGGTAATGAAACTAATATATCATTTAAAGCATTAAAGCGTGGCCCATTTATGGCAACCGATACTTCTAAAATAAATGAAGTTCTTGGTAAAGACGCAGACATGGGTGATTATATCAAAGATTTCGAGAAGTCTGATTCTCCACAGTTTAAAGGTAAGTCTAAAGAAAAACGCAAAGAAATGGCGATTGCTGCATATCTATCAAAAAATGAAGAACTAGAATTTTATCAGTTAGATGAAAAGATTGCAGGACTTGTAACAAAAGCAAAGAAATCTGGTATGCCGTATGGTATTCTAAAGAAAGTATATGACAGAGGAATGGCTGCATACAAGACAGGACATCGGCCCGGCACTACTGCCCAACAATGGGCATTTGCAAGAGTTAATTCTTTTGTTACCAAATCTGCTGGAACTTGGGGGAAAGCAGATGCTGACCTTGCAAAACAAGTTCGTGGTGAAGATTTTGGTATGATACCAAAGAAGAAACGAAAAGGACATGAAGTTCTAGGAACTGGTGGTGCATTTGGTGAAAAAGACAAAAGTAAAACAAACGAAGAAAATCCTTGTTGGGATGGTTTCAAGCAAGTCGGTATGAAAACAAAAGGTGGAAAACAAGTTCCTAATTGTGTTCCAGAAGAAACAACCGCAGAATCCTGCTGTGATGATTGCATAGATGAAAAAACTTTAGGTAAAATGGCATTTGATAAAATTTACAAGATGACTCACCCAAAACACTATGACGCTCTTGTTAAAGCCTATGCAAATTTAGTAAGAAACGAACCACAAAAAACACATGCTCATCTTGCTGGTAGGGCAGTTAAACAGTATAATACAAAAGTAGATGCAAAAGCTTTGATGACATATGTTAACAAACTAGTTGCTATGGGTAAACTACCAAAAGAATTAAAGGCTGACTTTGATGTCAACCAATCAGAATCCCTAAATAGTTGGGGTGAAATAACAGAAACAGACAAGAATAGCGGTAAAGAACTTAATAATCCTACAAAAGGCGATGTTAAGAAATACAAAGTTTATGTTAAAAACGATAAAGGCAATGTGGTCAAAGTAGAATTTGGTGATCCAAACATGGAAATCAAACGAGATGACCCAGAAAGAAGAAAAGCATTTAGAGCTAGACACAATTGCGATCAGAAAAAAGATAAAACTACAGCAGGATACTGGTCTTGCAAGTTTTGGTCTAAAAAATCTGTAACAGATTTAATGAAAGGATAATAAAAATGAGTAGAGTCAGAATGTCAGAATTATTGGAGAAAGCAAGAGCGTTTGATCCAAGTAAAATGGAACCAAGCAAAACAACTTGGGCTCCTTTACAAGAAAATGCACAAATTGATGAGGATGGACATACTGATGTTGCATCTGCTGTTCGTCAGTGCAAAACTACTATTGAAGATGCACAAGACATTTTACAGAAACTACAAACTATGAATCCAGAAGATTCCCTTCCTTCATGGTGGACAAACAAACTTGCAGTTGTATCTTCTAGTATAAACAAGATGAGAGATTATCTTTTAGTTCCATCTGTATCAGAAGAAGTTGAACTTGATGAGAAAACAAAAATTGAATTTAAACCAAACCCAGATGATTCTAATAAAACAATGATTATGAAAAAAGGGAAAGAGATGGGTAATATCATCAAGACAAATAAAGGTTTTCAAGTTATGCAATTTGGTAAACCAGCAGGAAAAGTCTTTAAGTCATTAGATGATATAAAACCAGCGATTAGAAAATTATATGGTGAAGAAGTTGAACTTGATGAAATGAAAAAAGTAAGTGTAGAGTTTGATAAAAGAAATAAGTCTGATATGATGAAAGCAAAAAAAGACTTAGAGAAATTAGGTCATACAGTAGATGTGAGTGGTAGTATGATAACTATTACTGGAAAAAAAGGTGCTGATATAGGTAGAGAGATAAAAGATGTAATGAATTTTTACAGTGGTGCTAAAAGAGCAAAAGCATTAGAAAGTGTTGAAGAAGCTGTATCTCCTGCACAACAAGCTGCAATTGCAATCTCCAAGAAAGAAAGAGGAGAAAAACCTAAGAAAGAAGAAGTTAAACTTGACGAAGCAATTAAGATTTCGCATGTTCTTATTGACACCGCTGACCGCAATGAAGTTGTTTCAATGGCGTCTAGTGAAGCACAAATAAAACAGTCTAAGAATTCTGCTGAACGCCCACCTATGTCAATTAAAAATAAGAACACTTTGAAGATAGTCAAACTGAAGAGACCTTTGGGTATGAAAGCAGCTGATAAGTTGTTTGGTTATCCTTTTAAAGAGTCTGCTGAACTTGACGAAGCTAAGTCTTCTACTGGTTACGAACTATATCACAAATCATTCTCTGATGCAATGCAACACTCATATGTCTTTGCAAAGAAAAAGTTTGGTATCACTGTTGACCCTAAAGAAATTGATAGAAAAGTTGCTACTGGGCCAAAGAAACCATCTTCTGGTAAGACAAACTCTTATCGTTTAGTTGGAACAGATGGCAAGAAAGCAATTCAAGTTCAAGTTGCTAATCTTGATAACAAAAGATATGAACTTAACATGTATAAAGAAGAAGTAAATTTAGAAGAAGAAACTGAACTTGATACTATGAAAGCTTATGCAAGTGGCATTTCAAGAATTTTAGGAAGTCAAGGTATTGAAGTACCAATCAATGAACTCATTGATCCTGCTGATGTTGATGACGATGCATCATCAAAAGATGTAGCACTAGCTGCAAAGAACATTATTTTGCAACTTAAAAAGTCCGTTGATATGAATGGAAAGAAAGATGTAGAATTTGCAAGTGGAAAACAAAAAGTTCCAGCTGCAATCGCACAGAAAGCATTAGATGTACACAGTAAAATGAAACCTCAAGATAAAATGAAGTTTCAAACAACAATCGCTAAGTCATATACGGGCTTACTCAATGCTATAAAGGGGAAATAAAGATGGCATATTTTGATACAAAAACAGGTAGCCTTGAGGAAGCAATTAAGGCCGTAGGTGGTAGTGAACTTGAAGAAAAACTTGATCCAGTAAATAAAACTGCTGTTAAGAAAAAGTTTGATGATCGTAAAGATAAAGACATTGACAATGATGGTGATGTAGATAGTTCTGACGAGTTCTTACACAAAAGACGCAAAGCAATTTCTAAAGCAATGTCTAAGGACGAAGGTAACAAGTTTACTGGCGCACTTAATGCTGCAAAAGAAAAAGGTGAAAAGACTTTTGTTGTTTCTGGTAAAACATATAAAGTAGAAGATTACAAAAAAGAAAACTATGAATTTGGAACACCAGAACGTACAAAACACACATTAGAAGTAACTCCAGGCCAATCTCAAGAAGATTGGGATGAAACAGTTGGTGTAATGCATAAGAAAAATGACACCATGCGTGAAGCACTTGCCAAGATGTGGAGTGTTGATGAAGGACATAATCCTTTTATCAAAGAAGCAGATGAGTTCAAACCTCACATGATGTATGACCCTAAGACTGGCAAAAGTTTTAAGGCAAACACTATGGCTGACCATCTACGAATGAAAGATATGGGTTATTCGCATGATGCACCTAAAAAAGAAAATAAAACTATGACAGGTAAACCTACAACTAAAGTTACTATTGAACCTGAAATGAAAGATTAACAATTGACTTTATTTCTAAACAATGTTATAATAGCGGTACAAATGGGTAGAAATTAGGAAATTGAATTAATGAAAAATTTAGAACAAATGATGGAGGCAAGTAAAGACGAATTGCCAGCCATCTATTGTGATATGGATGAAGTACTGGTTGCACTTATGAAAGGTGCAGAAAAAGTGTTAGGAAAACCATTTATCGAAGTAGATAAGCCTGAAAGATGGAAAGCTATCGCTAACACTAAGAATTTTTGGGCAGACTTAGATTGGATGTCTGGTGCTAAGAGATTATATGGATTTATTTCAAAATATGATGCACATATTCTCTCTGCTTATAGTAGTAATGATCCTAGTTCCCAAAATGGTAAATTGAAGTGGCTATCGAAGAATGTTAAATTCCCAAGAAGCAAAATACATTTGGTAAAACGAAAACAAAAACAACTTTATGCCATGACTAATGGTAAACCAAATGTCCTTATTGATGATTATATAAAAAATATTAAAGAATGGGAAGCAAAGGGTGGTATAGGAATACACCACACTAGTGTTTCTAAAACAATAACAGATTTGAAACGATTAGGTTTCAAATAATTATAAATAGTTACAATATATATTCTATTTGAATAAGGAGAAAGAAGATGAGTCTATGGGGAACAACAACTGCCGCCGAAGACAAACCAAAATTTTTACCAGTAGATAGTAATGCAGCTGGTTCAACTGGTGCAAGAGAACATTGTATCGCAGTCGCTGGCGGTTGGGGATTATCCCCAGGCCTTGCAGCTTCTGGTAACGATAATCCAAATGCACAACCAGAAGTTCTGGTTTGTGTCAAAAACATTGCAGAATTTATGGGTTCTGCCTCTATTATCGGTATTGATTGGACAGATGCAACAATAGCTGACACTGGATTGTTTGACATTACAGTAACCTTTGATGAAGCAGTAGATGTAACATCTGCCGCTTGGTCTGCAAACCAAACAATAACAAACAAAGCATATATCTTGCTATCAAGAGTTGGTAAAACAGACATGGTAGAAGATAGTACAATTGCTTGTATGTATTACGAAGGTTCTGGAACTAACCAAATAACATTCAGAGGAACTGCACAGACTAATGCTGCTGCTGGTTTCCTTGCTTTCAATGGTGAGGGTGTTGGTGAAACAGGTATCATTACAGGTATAAACTTTGACGGAAGTGCAAATCTTGAAGAAGAAGATGGAAAGTCTGCAATAGGTATACGTCTAGAAAGTGGAACTGCTGCAGCTGGAACTGCTGGTAACAGTTTGATTGCAGACGGAAGTGCAGCTGCAACATTGACAGTAAATGGTGCATTGACACAATCAACAACTCTTGTTGTTGATGCAGTCGCTGGTGCAACACTTGCTGTAGGTCAAGTTATAACAGTTAATGGTGCTGGTAGTACTCCTGCTGCTTCAATTACTGATGCAGATGGAAACACAGCAATTTCAACAAACAACACATTAACAATTACTGCTGTCGCTTCACAAACAAGTGTTACAGTTAGTGAACCAATTACAGTTGCAAATAATGTTGTATTACTTGCATCTACAAATGGTGGTGATGAAATCATATCTGACTCAGTTAACTTTACAGTCGCAGGGCCATTGTTTAATAGTCGTTCAGACATTAAAACTATTACAAGAACTGGCGCAGACGATAGTGTCGCACTTGAACTTGAAGTTGGTACTGAAAACTTAAATGGAGTAGCTGGAGGACAAGGTGATGTATTCAGACTTGTTCAAGAATCTGGTAATGCAGCTTCAAACAACAGCGATGGTAGAAACGAGGAAGGTGATGATCTCAATACCGATCCATATGTTGTAGAAAATTCACTAAGTGATATTGCTACATTCTTGGAATCTGGTACTACATCTGGTTCAGCAAACATCCTAAGAGGTGTTGATGTCGCTGCATCATAAATAGAATAAAGGTGGGGGAGTTTCTCCCCCATTAAACAAATCATAATGGGTCTTTAGTTTAGACACAAGTGATGTGAGATAGGATTCGTCTGATTTCTCACAGTAGTATTCCCCAATAAAGGGGTTTATATAAAAGGAGAAGCTTTATGGCCGATTTAAAAATAACTGGTCTAACGTCTTTAGCAGCTGCAACATCAAGAGCAGATTTACTTCATGTGATTGATGATCCAAGCGGAACACCAGCAAACAAAAAAGTAACTGTTGGTGAGATGATAAATGCGTTACACGCACCAGTAAAACTAAGTGCTGGAACACAAGCACTAACTGAAGCAACCCATGCTGGAAGAATGTTAATTGTTCCAGATCAATCTGGTGCAACAATACTTACGCTACCTACACCAAAAATTGGAATGAGTTTTCAATTTACTTATGGTGGAATAGCCGCAGATACAGTTAACACAGCAATATCAGCTGGAACTGGAAATTCAATTTTCTTTCTAGGTGGTGTATATCATCTTGATATTGATGGAAATACTAGTGCTGCTGTATTTTCTGATAACGATTCAAATGAATTGCTTACTATAATTAACCCACAAAACTATACTGTAACCTGTACTGGAATTTCTGCAACCACATGGCAATTGTCTGGGTTTGTAGCTTCTGCAACAGCGCCTACAATAGGCGACTAATAGCTGATTAATAAAAATTAAAGGAGAAGCCTAATGGCCGATTTAAAAATAACTTCTATGACTTCAGCTGCTGCTGGAACTGCACTAGAAGATGTACTACACATAATTGATGATCCAACTGGAACACCGATTAATAAAAAAGTAACTGTAGGCGAAGTATTAAATGCACTTGCTGCACCTGTAACACTCGCAGCTGGAGATCTTACTCTAACTGAAGCAGTTCATGGTGGAAGAATGAGTATTGTACCAGACCAAGCATCAAGTTCTGTTATTACATTACCTACACCAAAAGCTGGTTTGGTATTAACATTTACTTATGGTGGCGCTGCTGCCGATGCTCAAAATACTGCAATTCAACCTGCTGGAGATGGATTCTTTAGTGGTAGTCTTTTGTTTGCTGATACCAATGGTAACGCATATTCAGTTGTTGTTTCTGACAACTCTGCTGATGATTTGCTTACACTTATAACACCACAGAACTTTACTGTAGTATGTACTGGAGTATCTGCAACTGAATGGCACTTATCTGGTTTTGTTTCATCTGAAACAGCACCGACTATTGCATAACCCAATTAAATAAAGGAGAAGCCTAATGGCCGACTTAAAAGTAACCGCTCTAACATCTTTGGGTACTGCAGCTGCAAGAGAAGACTTGCTGCATATCATTGATAA
>Ga0070747_1001269_pt1 | contig 12382 bp, 9 predicted proteins | sample VirMetDEL_Mar_31_FD_77321 | JGI IMG/M metagenome (GOLD analysis project Ga0070747, IMG submission 77321) | Aqueous microbial communities from the Delaware River and Bay under freshwater to marine salinity gradient to study organic matter... | ecosystem: Environmental > Aquatic > Marine > Coastal ...
AAGCTGCGGGAACTACTGTAGCTGGTTTGGATGACGTTGTTATAACGAGTGTCGCTGATAATGAATCATTAGTTTACGACAGCGGTACAGCCAAATGGGTCAACGAAGCTGTCACTGTAACTAAAGCCCAAGTGGGATTAGGTAGTGTTGATAATACGTCTGATGTTGCTAAGCCTGTTTCGACAGCACAGCAAACAGCCTTAGATCTGAAGGTAGACGATACTCAAGTACTGACTAACGTACCTGGTGGTGCGTTGTTTACCGATACGGACACAGTGTATTCCCACCCAGCTAACCATGCTCCTTCTATTATCACCCAGGACGCATCTAATCGATTCGTTACGGATACTGAAAAAAGTACATGGAACGCCAAAGCGGATACGGCTGCCGATGTTGGTTTAGGAAATGTGGATAACACTTCTGATGCTAATAAACCTGTATCTACTGCCCAACAAACTGCCCTTGATCTGAAGGTCGATGATACACAGGTGCTGACTAACGTTCCTTCAGGGGCCGTGTTCACCGACACAGACACTGTGTACAGTCACCCGGCCAATCATGCCCCCTCTATCATTACGCAAGACGCGTCTAACCGATTTGTCACTGACATCGAGAAGTCTGCCTGGGATGCCAAGGCTGACACGGCAGGTGACGTTGGTCTCGGCAGTGTTGATAACACCTCTGATGTAGCCAAGCCCGTCTCCACAGCCCAACAAACTGCGCTGAACCTTAAAGCAGATACTGCAGATATCGGTACAACCATCCAGGCGCACAGTGCAGTGCTTGATGCTACGACTGCCTCTTTCGTAACTGCGGACGAGACTAAGCTGGACGCAATTGAAGCACTGGCAGATGTGACAGACGCGACTAACGTGGCTGCTGCGGGGGCGTTCATGAATGCCGATGTTTCCGCTAACGGTATGGTCGAGCGAACGGGAGCGGGCACTTATACAACCATAAAGAATAACGCAACAGCTGTTGCACCAGGTGTGTCTGATGACAATACCGCTGGCTACGCAGTGCGGTCTATATGGATAGATACCACAGCAGATCTTGCCTACATTGCGGTTGATGTTTCTACCGGAGCTGCTGTTTGGAAAAACATTGATGCTCCTTCAGGCACCGGGGATCTGGTCGCGGCTAATAACTTATCTGACATAGCCAGTGCGCTCACCGCCACCCAAAACCTGGGGGTTGAGGTCGGTGTAGATGTCCAGGCATACAACGCAGCTCTCACGGGTACCACAGCTACCTTCACTTCCGCTGATAACACTAAGCTAGATGGAATTTCCGCTGGCGCAGAAGTCAATGATGTAACGACACTACTCGATGCGGATATTGGCGTAACAGTGCAGGCTTATAACGCTGCTTTGACTGGAACAACTGCTACTTTCTTAACGGCTGATGAGGCTAAGTTAGACGGTATCGCTACAGGTGCACAGGTCAATGATGCGACTACTCTGTTGGACGCAGATATTGGGATAAACGTACAGGCTTACGATGCTGTTTTGGACGCCACTACTGCGTCATTCACTACAGCGGACGAAACTAAACTGGATGCCATAGAGGCGTCGGCTACCGCTGATCAGAGCAATGCTGAAATACGGACAGCTGTCGAGGCTGCCACAGACTCTAACGTATTCACCGATGCTGACCACACGAAATTGGATGGGGTTGCTACCAGCGCCAATAACTATTCACACCCTAACCACACAGGTGATGTTACCAGTACTGGAGACGGTGCGACTGTTATTGGTGCGAACAAAGTTACTGAAGCCATGCTGGACTCAGCTACTCAAACCAAGCTGAACAACTCAGCGCCTTCTAAGTTCGATGCAACTGTAGCGCCTGGCGCAACAGATGATGATTCAAACACAGGCGGTAGCGGTACGTTTGCTGTTGGCTCTGTGTGGATAGATGTCACAGGAGATGAAGCGTACCGTTGCGTCGATGCCACTACATCTGCTGCTGTATGGATTCGTACTACCCTTACGACCAGTGAGCTAGGGACAATAGCAGCACAGGATGCAAACGCAGTGACAATTACCGGGGGTACACTTACGGGTGTCACGGTTAATGAAAGCGCCGTAACAGCGCATCAAGCCGCCTTGTCTGTTGCTGCTACACAGCTCACCGGTAATATGCCGGATGCCAGGATCGTCTCAAGCAATGTCACACAGCATCAGGCTGCAATCACGATCACTGAGTCTCAAATATCAGACCTTGTTCACAGTGGCAAGACCAATGAAGAGATCCAGGACATTGCAGGCGGCATGTTCTCGACCAATACTGAGACAGGGATCACTGCCCTCTACCAAGATGCCGATGGAACAATCGACCTGGTCCTGGATACAGCGCAGCCAACCATTACTAGCCTTGGTACGCTAACCACACTTACTGTAGATAACCTGACGCTTAATGGGTTTGTCCTCTCCTCGAGTACAGAGATGACAATTAACGCTGCCACAGGGCAAGCGGTTACTGTTGAAGGGGTATCATTTGATGGCGGCATAATGACCGGGGCCTCATCAATCACAGCGACCACATTCGCTGGTGCACTGACGGGCGCTGCGACAACAGCGGGTACGGTGACTACTGCTGCTCAACCTAACATCACCTCATTAGGTACGTTGACCACGCTTACTGTGGATAACCTAACCATCAACGGTAATGCGATCAACTCAGATAACGGGTCGATAGCGCTTGCTGATGATCTATGGTTCAACAACGCTCTTCCGGTCATCCGAGGAAACGATACAGACGGCACTATTTTGATTGCTGCGAATACAGCAAGCCAGGGTGCAGTCTTAAAACTGTTTGGTGACACACATGCCACACAGGCAAATGACATTGAGATGCTCGCTAATACCGGTGTGGTACTTACCTACGACTACTCTGCAAGTATCTGGGACTTCCAGGCTAACGGAGTAAAAACTACTGGTGCTATCACAGGTGGCGGTTCCGGTCACGATCAGTTCTCGGATACTGCTGCCGATGAGCACGTAGCCCACTCTTCAATATATGTTACTGCTGGTTCGGGATTAACGGGCGGCGGTACGATAGCCGCAACCAGAACAGTAGATGTTGGTGCAGGAGATGGCATCACGGTAAACGCCGATGACATACAAGTCGATGACACTGTGATGCGTAATGACTCTGCACAAACAATTGTTGTCAACGATGGGGCGAACAATACTGTAAGTACAGTCGCACAGTTACGCCATACGACATCAGGTACGCCAGCAACTGGTATTGGAGCGAGACTGGCCTACAGAGTGGAGACCGCTAATGGCAACAATGAAACAGGGGTAACGATTGATGCAGTTGCGACGGATGTCACGTCAACGTTAGAGGACTTTGATTTAGTTATATCGACTATGTTGAATGGTACCCCAGCGACTGAAAAGATGCGGCTCACGTCAGGCGGTAACTTCACTGTATCAGGGACAATCGATGGACGTGATGTGTCTGCTGATGGTGCCACGTTAGACGGCCTTTCCGCTGGAGCGTACGTACACCCGAACCACTCAGGGGATGTCACGTCGGTTGCTGACGGTGTGCAGACCATCGCCAATAACGCTGTTACCTACGCCAAGATGCAAGATGTATCTGCCTCTAACAGAATCCTTGGTAGAGACTCGGCTGGTTCAGGTGTAATTGAAGAAATAAATCCTTCTGCCTTGTTGACCATGTTGACTGTAGAAGCCGGGGCGAATAACTATGTCCACCCAAACCATAGCGGAGATGTGACTAGTACCGCAGATGGCGCCCAGGTTCTAGCCCCGGTTGCCGTTACTGGCAAGCCTTTGCTGTCCCCTGGTGGGCTGGTATCCACTGATGAGTTTCTGGTTAGCGATGCCGGTGTCTTGAAACGGATGAGTACTGCGGCCCTACAACAGTATGTGGACAATAATGCTTCTATCGGTGAGTCGCAGATATCAGACCTGCAGGCGTATCTACTTGATGTTACTGGGGAGGATCTTAGGACCCTTAGCGATGTAAACATCTCCACCATCACGTCTAACGAGGTATTGATGTGGTCAGGCTCCGCTTGGGTAAACCGCACACTCACTGAAGCCGGGATACAAGCGCAGTCTGCTGTTCTTGATGCCACGACAGCCAGTTTTCTTTCGGCGCAAGAAAACAAAATTAACTACATTACAGTAACGCAAGCGGTGAACCTGGACACCATCGAAAGCAATACAGCTACCAATAATGCCAAGGTAACCAACGCAACACATACCGGTGATGTTACAGGCGACACCACCCTAACCATTGGGGCGTTAAAAGTAACTGAGGCAATGCTGGCAACAGCTGTTGCGAACAAATTAAATTCCACAGTCCAGTCGAAATTTGATGCTACTACTCCACCAGGTAGCAATGACGATATCTCCAATACTGGCGGCAATGGTGCTTTTCAAGTTGGTTCCGTATGGATTGATGTTACTAATGATGAGGCGTATCGGTGTGTAGATGAAACGGCTACCTCTGCTATCTGGATTAACACGACGTTAACTACCAGTGAGCTGGGAACAATTGCGACACAGAATTCTAATGCGGTTTCCATAACCGGAGGTACCGTCAGTGGTATCACGGATATTACCGTGGCAGATGGCGGTACCGGGTCCAGTACAGCAGGAGGCGCCCGCACTAACTTGGACGTTGACCAGGCAGGTACGGATAACTCAACAGACGTTACTGTGGCGGCTGGGTTAGATTACATAACAATAGCTGGCCAAGAATTAACGCTGGGACAAATAAACTTAAACACGGACGTTGGCGGGAATCTGCCGGTTACCGATGGGGGTACTGGCTCTGGAACTGCGGCCGGGGCTCGTACTAGCTTGGGAGTTGATGCAGCTGGCACTGACAATTCCACAGATGTGACAAAGGCTGGCACCGGTACTTACGTGTCCCTGGCAGGACAAGTACTGACTGTTGACCCTATAACAGAATCGGATATCTCTGACTTAGGTGCTTATCTGACCGGTGTCACTGGCGAGCCATTAGCGGATATGTCTGACGTGGTGATCACCTCCAATACTGCGACCGAGATCCTGCAATGGAGTGGGACAAATTGGGTTAACAGGACGCTGGCACAAGCTGGTATTCAGCCTCTGGATGCTGTCCTTACCGCTACAACAGCGAGCTTCTTAGTCGCTGATGAATCAAAGTTAGACGGTATTGCCGCTGGCGCTCAGGTGAATGACGCAACGACAGTATTGGATGCAGATATCGGAGTCACCGTACAAGGTTACTCTGCTGTCCTGAATGCCACTACAGCCAGTTTCTTAACGGCAGATGAGACAAAGCTGGATGGTATTGAGGCCTTGGCCGATGTTACCGATGTGACCAACGTAACAGCTGCAGGAGCCTTGATGGACTCTGAGGTTGACGCTGATATCAAAACATTGGTACTTCCTGCCAGCACGACGATAAGCACATTTGGTGCTTCACTGGTTGATGATGCCTCCGCGAGCGCTGCACGCACAACTCTGGGTGTCGATGCAGCTGGGACTGATAATTCTACTGATGTGACTAAGGCTGGTGTGGGCACCTACGTTAGCCTGGCAGGGCAAGTGCTCACCGTGGATGCACTTACCGAGTCAGACATTTCTGACCTGGGTGCGTACATCACAGGCTACACAGTAACCCAAGGGGATGTTACTGGTCATCAGGCTGCCCTTACCATTACCGAGTCTCAGATATCAGACCTGACGCACTCACCTGCCCTCACCCAGGAACAGGTACAGGATTACGCAGGTGGCGTTATAGCCACAGGTGGTACTAAGACAGGAATCACTGTCACTTACCAAGACACCACCAATGACATGGACTTTGTTGTGGACATTGGCGGCACGGTACAAGCTCATTCAGCTGTACTGGATGCGACTACGGCATCTTTCCTTACTGCTGATCAAACCAAGCTGAATGGGATAGCAACGGGCGCTGAAGTTAATGACGCGACAACCCTGCTAGACGCAGACATAGGCGTTAACGTCCAGGCGTATGACGCGACTATCGTTGTTGATGCGGACATAGGCTCTACTGTCCAAGCACACTCTGCCGTACTGGACGCTACTACAGCCAGCTTTCTGGTAGCTGATGAATCAAAACTAGATGGCATCGCTACTGGTGCTCAGGTTAACGATGCGACCACGGTATTAGACGCAGACATTGGGGTCAACGTACAGGCGCATTCAGCGGTATTGGATGCAACCACTGCTTCCTTCCTTGTTGCTGATGAATCTAAGTTGGATGCTATAGAAGCCAGCGCCACTGCTGATCAGTCTGATGCTGAGATAGAGACTGCGTACAACAGTCAAGTTGGAGTAATGTCCCAGGCTACGGCAGAGGCAGGCATATCAACGACACCAGAAAGAGTCACCGCTCAACGAATGGCCCAGGCTATTGCAGCTTTAGCGGCAGGCTCTGGTGATCTGTTGGCAGCTAATAACTTGTCGGATGTGGCCAATGCGGTCACGGCTACACAGAATCTTAGTGTCGAGGTAGGGGTTGATGTTCAGGCGTACAGTGCGGTCCTGGCTGCAACGACTGCCTCTTTCCTTACAGCAGATGAAACCAAGCTAGACGGAATAGAGGCGTTAGCTGATGTAACAGATGTTACAAACGTAACGGCAGCTGGGGCCCTGATGGACTCAGAAGTTGATGCGGATATTAAGACATTGGTTTTACCTGCATCCACTACGATCAGCACCTTCGGCGCTTCTCTGGTGGATGATGTAGCGGCGGTAAATGCACGCACTACATTGGGTTTAGTTATTGGTTCTGACGTTCAAGCCTACGATGCGACGATCGTGGTGGACGCAGACATCGGTACAACAGTACAGGGCTATGACGCTGACACCGCAAAGCTAGATGTTGTGCAATCGTTTACCGCTGAGCAGACGTTCAAGGAAGTCAAAGAGACACAGTACTCCCTAACGGGTACGGTTATCGATCCGGCAAACGGGACGTTGCAGTATAAGACTCTATCTGGCAACACGACTTTTACCGAGTCCTTGGTAGATGGGCAGGCAGTAACGTTAATGGTCGATGACGGTACGGTGTACACGATTACCTGGCCCACGATTACCTGGGTTGGTGGAGTAGCCCCTACACTGCCTACATCAGGTTATGCAGTTATAGAACTATGGCAAGTGAATAGTGTGCTCTACGGTATGCATGCAGGAGACGCATAATGTTTGCTGAACGTAAAATAAGGAAAGGTACCCTTAGTGACGGGGGTGACGGGGGTGTTCAGTTGATGACGACCACCTTTGTCGACTCTGGCGAGCTTGAGGACTCCGGCACATTCCCGATAGCGTATAATGAGACTGCTGGTGAGAACCGAATAGTCATGGTTATACTCATGAAGAGCGACGATGCTAGCGTGTGCAATCCATCAAGTGTTGTTTCTTTTGATGGGGCGACTGGTAGGCGCGTTTCTGACTGGAGAGTCAGCCACGATGATGACGTCCTACTAGAATACTTTTACTGGATTGACGTTAATCTACCAAGTACCGACGGGCTTAAGAATATCGTCGTATCCTCTCCAGGCGGAACCAGTTACCTCACTGGCGCTTACTTGCTCCAGTTTGAGAATGTTAATCAGACCACCCCCTTTTTCAGGGAGGTGGATCTTTCTTACAGGGCGGGTATTACTGAGCCGGTGACGATGCAGTTGGATAACCCTGCTAACGGTGGAGGGCGTTACACCCTGGTTTGTGGGTACTACGCTGATGCAGCGTCCAGCGAAGCAGATCTAGGGTCGGATAACTGGACAATGGATGCTGCGTTTACTAAGGACTCAGAGGATCAATACTGGGTGACATCGGCTGTTCACGGGCATTCTAGTTTCGTCGCTCATGCTGATAGTGCTGTAGCCTCTGACAACTTTTGGTTTACAGCAGAAAGATCCAACTACACGTCGAACCCCATTGACAGCCTAATAATGAGCTTCATACAGATCGTTCCCCCGGATCATGTTGCAACGGCTATTGGCACTATTGCCTCTAATGCTGATGGCGTGAAGCTGCACGATATCCAGACCGTCGAATGGTGGGGAGGCAATAACAATAACAGTCACACGAGTTACGGGTTTCCTTGGGGTGATCCCGACTACGAAACATCGGCTGTATCAAACCCAGCCCTAATTGTTGCTCAGGTGGTAGGCCATGTTACTTACACGCAACGGACAGCTTTCAACGCAACGCTGAAACTTAACGGGGTGATGGCGGACAATGAAACCACTTGGCTATATGGTGGCACCCTATCCGGCACCAATGACATGATTGGCATTCGGTTCAGTGCGTGGGTGTCGGGGAACATCCCTACTTACGGAAGTGTTCCTATGTTTTCTTTGAACGACTCTAACTGTCCTGATCTTGGTATCTTTACAATGTTCCTGATGTCGGGCGTTAATCAGACAACGCCCATTACATCAGACGATACTGAGTCTGTGGCGCGGAACGAGGCATCACCATACACCAGCACTCTGGTCACCGCTGCCAGTTCAGATTTCATTCTAGCTGCCTACGGATTGTATGACGCTGCGACAGGCGGAACGGGCCTCGCTCTTGACAGCACTTTGACCGAGGCTTACAACCAGAAAAATACATTCTTGATGCCAGACGGCCACATACTTGCGACCGCCTACGATGCGGACTCAGCGAATACCGATACCCTTGATGGATCAGTCTTCACTTGGGGTACAACCATATCAGCGATGGCGGCTGAAGTAATTTCGGTCAATCCAGTTTAGGAGATTAACGATGACTAAGTATGTAAACCAAGATGGTTTGATTATGAACAGTGAGGCAGATGTTAGGAGACAGTATCCTGATATGTCGATACCCAAGGTATTTGACTTCAGCTCACTCGGATGGACGGAGGTAGTCGAAGGAACTGCACCAGAGCCTCTCCCCTGGCACAAGGTGAGCAAAGGTGGGATCGTTGATGGTGCCAGGGTGTACAGCCAAGATCCTATGGATGCTAATGAGATCACTGAGTTAGTGAAAGTCAAAGCTCAGTGGCTATTGGACACTGGGGCGAGGGCACACGGGTATGACAGTATCATCTCCGCGTGCTCTTACACTGGTAGCAGTAACGCCACCTTTGCTGGAGAGGGTCAAGCCTTCTCAGACTGGCGGGATCAGATGTGGACGTGGGCAATCACTAAGCTGGAGGCAGTATCTACTGGGGCAGAGGTGTTACCTGCCGCCATGGAACTGCTGGTCAGCGACATGCCTGAGCTGTCGCTGCCAGCTGCTTAGTTTAAGCGATGGTGTCTTCTTCCTCATTAACGGTCCTGTCGAGCGTCAGGACCTTCAATGGATTCCTCTTTACTACTTCACTGTCTTGTATCGCAAAGTAAGCCCTGACGGTTCTAGCGAAGTCACGGGCCTCCATGGATACATGGCTAGTGGATATGTGCACTGCCATTTTGACTATCTGGTCTTCCATGGTGATCGTACCGAATTCTTCGTGGTACTCAGCAGGAAGTTCTACCTGGTAATCGTCTAATGCTTTCTCTACTGCGGGGATGTCGTAGGCGTAACAGAATTCACCACCTTGGTGAAAGATGCTGCCCTCGTCGTAGTCGTTCTTTCTGAACTGGGATCCACTCTGCCGGATCTTTTTTCTCAGTTCAACGAACGGGTGCGTGTCCTTATTCCTCATAAGAGTCTCTACCGTTGTGAGTTCGCCGCCAATCTATGTTGGCAGCCAATATTGTAGGGCACACAAGAGAGGAAATATATATCCCAGTAATTCACGGTATTTAAGAAAACCCTTTTTTACAGCGAGATAATCCAGGTGTTGCCTATCCACCTGGAGTAAGTATATGAAAACCTTAATGTTCACCCTGTTCACCCTGTTTACACTCTCCCTATTGACAGGCTGCAATTCCACCGGTGAGTACTTCGCTGGGAGCTCCACAGAAGTCGCTTCTTGCTTCACTGCGAGTGGTAATTCGACATTTATGGGACAGAGCACAGCCGACGCATCTGGGTGTAAATGCCAGATCAGTCCACAGGCTGGACTGCGTGTCACTGAGGCAGCCGTCTCTAGTGACGGAAGCCAATGCTATATGAAAGTGGCCATCAACACTGATGAGCTCTCAGAGACGCCTGAGTAATGGGAACGTTCACTGAATTAGACCTGCGGGTAGTAGATCGTGAGGACCATCCCGAAGGAAAGACCGGTTACTTCATGGTGATGGAAGACTTTCACTACCATGGGACGTTTGATTATATGGTGCCGGCTGGAACACTAACTGATCTAGCCAGCATTCCCAGATTAATGAGGTGGCTGTTTAATAGGACGGGGCCGTCCAGGAAAGCAGCTGTAATGCATGATCAGATGTACGGGACCAAGTGGCGGACCCGCAAGGAGTGCGATGTCGGATTCAAAGAAATGCTTCTAGCTAGAAATGTCGGGGGACTGACTGCGAGAACTTACTACCGTGGAGTAAGAGCAGGAGGTTGGACGAGAGGTAACTGGTAGCCCACGCTCCAGGAGGTGATCCATCTACTAAGGCCCCGTAACAGGGGCCTTTTTTATGCTGCCTATTCTACTACGTCGTCTGTCAGCTGTAAGAGGCCTTCAGCCTGGTGTGACAGGTTCACCCCTATAAGGCTGAAGAAGCCTATTGTGAAGAGTAGAAGACAGACTGCCAGTATAGGTGCGGTGTACTTAGACTTAAGATTGATATGAGGGGGCTCAGTAGCCATTCCATAGTCATGTATTGTGCTTTCCAGTACGTCTAACCTGACACCGTGTGTTGTCGATTTACGGTCAATGCTTTTAACATCATCCCTGACTTCCCCTAGCAAAGCCGTCATGTTCTCTAAATTGGCCCTAATTGTTGCAGTACTGGAAGCACTTTCCTCTCTAAACCCCTGGAGCTCTTTACGGTTACTCTCCACTCTGCCTAGTGCGTTACGCATGGTGTCTCCTTGGGACTTCATTGATGCCCGGGATTCATCGGCGTGCGCATCCAGCGCTTTTGTCATCGATTCCGTTATTTCGTACAGTTCCATATGGGTAGCGCCTAATGACAGTGAATGGGGTATCTCACTATCGTAGGCAATGACTTGGGATTTTTCTGGGGTTTTTACTTCGTGTTGAGGAGCTTATCAGGGTGGAAATTAGGGGTAGAGCGTATCTCTTTGTCTAGCTTAATAGCCCAGGATATAGCGACCTCTTCAGAGAATGTGACTATACCGCCGGGAAACCCCCAGCCTGTTACGCCTTCAACCTCTACTGCTGGTACCTCACCATATCCTACTGTTATGTTGTCATTTCGGCGCATTTCGCTCTTAGCTATTATGGCTGTAGACATAATCATCCTGCTTTATGGGGCAAGCAAAGGATTTTAGCAGTATATTCCTAAAAGTTATAAAGGGCCACTCACCCGGCCACTGGCGAGTGCGCATCTTCGATGCGTGCCTCGCGCGGCTGGCGGGTCACTTTATGTACCTTAAGTAGTATCTCAGCCAAGGCCATAACAGGCTTTTCATCTACTATTACCAAGGCAAAGGTGTTCGGGAAGCCAGACACATAATTCCTGCTGTCCCCTTCAAAGGAGGTGCCGGACTTGAATAGGTGGAAGATAATCACGTTCTCGAACATGCCTAATAGAGGCTCCATTTCTTCCTTAAAGCCGCCGTCACTGAACACAGCCTTCTGAGAGTCGTGGTCATAACAGGCTTGCGCCTGAGCACGGCCAAAGAAGTCTTTGCCGTATGTAGGCTTGATGATGGTCTCGCTGACGTGGATGAGGGCCTCCCTGGGTGTTAAGCCATTCAGCATAGAGAAAGGGTTCTCCTTCTCATTCCTGTCCATGGCTACACGCTTCAATGCCTCCAGTGAACACTGGAAGTAACTGGCCGTCTCCGCGTACAGGGTGTCCTTCATCTGGTGCTTGGTATACCCGCACTCTTCGACCAGGAGATCAGCGATGGTATCCTTACCTGAGTTAGGCGGGCCGTTGAGGATGATGCATGTTTGTAGGGGTTTCAACTTATCTCTCCTGTGAGACGGTTAGCAATCTTCTTTGCCAGTGCATGTAGGCCGTTGTTAAAGAACCTACGTACCAGGTAGCCGCGGGCAATACTGAGTACAGTGAAACCGCAGGTGATGACGAAGTTGCTTGTGTGAGAGTAGGGTATGTCCAGATAGGCATACATGAGGGGGCCTGCTGAGTAGCTAATGGTGAAACCAATAGCAGTACCCAGGCAGACCTCAATCAGACTTTCTAATCGGGTCTGCTGCATAAGGTCACCCCGTCATCCCCTTCACTGCCCACATGACTGACTCTTCGAGTGCAGTCTTTGCCAGGGCCATGTGTCGTCCGTTGTCATCAGTAGATGAGTCATGG
>Ga0070747_1001271_pt1 | contig 12379 bp, 9 predicted proteins | sample VirMetDEL_Mar_31_FD_77321 | JGI IMG/M metagenome (GOLD analysis project Ga0070747, IMG submission 77321) | Aqueous microbial communities from the Delaware River and Bay under freshwater to marine salinity gradient to study organic matter... | ecosystem: Environmental > Aquatic > Marine > Coastal ...
CAAGACAACCCAGGGCAGGTATTACTCGGACACGGAATCCTCACTCGATATCGATGTGGTTACTCAGGCTCACACGATACCTACCCAGGCATTTACTGAGGTCGCCAGGCAGGCTGTCAAAGACAATCAAGACAGTTTCTTTGTTGCCAGGCGCATATCTACAGAGGTAGGTCACCAGCGCCCTGGCGCGTTCACAGTAGGCGCAGAGCTCTATTTTAAAGAGGCTATGTCAGGCGACTCGGTGCTTATTAAAAACCTCATGCGACGCTTGAATAAGCAGGATGTGCCAGGCTTCACCTATATTATCGACCCGCGCCCAGTGAGTCAGCGAACTACGCCGCTGCCAGAAGGCCAGGGCAAAATGGTTACTCCAAAGCCTGAAGATGGCGCTATGCCTGACGGTGTGATTGGTGTTCGATTTTTAGACATTCCGCAGTTCCAAGATGCCGATAAATTTGCTAGAATGAGTGATGCGGAGTACGAAAAATACGCGATCAATAAGCATAGTGAATACACAAGGATAACCGATGAGCTCTCAAGTAACCCCAATATCCGAACGTCGGGTGCCGCGTACTTCGACGTTAACGTCAAGTCGAATCGACAAGCTGAAGAGTTTGTTGCACAACTCTCGAATACTTCACGCGACCGCGATGCACTCAATCAAGACATGTGGGGATTCAAGCCGGCCACTACGAGGTTCAAGGAGTATAGTGGAAAGCAGAGGCCGTACTATTCGCAGAGCGGAACGGGAGCTGGCCGAACTGCTGCAGCAGGAACCGCCACAGGCACAGCCGTTGCGTTAATATCATCATCATCATTTGCTGAAGATATTGCTCCTGCTTACGCTCAAGATATTGAGCAAAACCTTACACTAGCCTACCAACAAGATTCAGCCGGCATCAGCGATGACTCACTCGCTGAGGCTGAAGCTCGATACCAGCAAGCACAACAAGCCCCCGCTCAAGAAGAGCCCTCCATGATGCAAGACTTCATGGATAAGGCGACCGACCCTGCATACTTAGCGCAAAGCGCAATCGAAATTGTGCCTCAAGCAATTAAAGAGGTTGGTCTGGCTGTTTCGGAAATTAATGACACCATCAACGATGCCGAAGATTGGGGGCGCGAGCTCTTGGGCTTCGATGAGATGGACCCCGCAGGCAGCGAGGCGTGGAACAACACTCTCAAAATTGCTGGCCGTACGCCTGACCAGCGCTTCCAGCCGCTTGAGGTTGTTGCTGGGCTTGCTGATGCTTATGCCGACGCTATTGGTGAAGCTGACACCGGACCCGGCGCTGCTGCCGGCTTTATGGCCCGTGTGTTGGCACCGCTTGGTGCATACAATAAAGCACTTAAGAGTATGGGCTGGACCGGTGAGTTATTCAAAGGCTCCAATGCTGCTCGATTGCTGACTGCTGAAACCGCAGCCGGTGCAACAGCGTTAGACCCTTTTGAAGAAACATTTGCAGGTATGCTTGAGGCTTTTGAGATAACCGAAGACTTCGGCCTTTGGATGAACGAAAAAGATTCAGAGGCTGAGGGCCGAGTCAAAAACGCAATCGATATTGCGCTTACAGGCACAGCATTTGAAGCAGCCATTGCTGGCTTGTCAGGACCGGCAAAATTCGCAGCCAGACAGGCCAGAAAAGTAATAGTCTCGCCGCTGGGGATGAAAGTCATAGCTGGCATGGGCTCGCTCTATTACGCGCGACAAAAAGCAAAACAAGCTCTTAAGCCTCTAGATGAGACAGCTGCGGCCACACAGGCATTAGAGATTGAGCAGCGCAAAATGAAGGTGTTGCATGATGCGGCTGGCAACCCGGATGCCCCGATTTACAATCACGGCGCTAACAGTATTGATGAGGTTGAGATTAACTTCTCGCGCATCGAGACTGAAGATGATGTCAAGCAGCTTATCGATGACCTGGCGAATTCAGACCTGCCTGAGATAGACAATGCTCGGCGCGGTGTGGTGGGCTGGGACCAAACAACGATGGAAGCGGGGCATGTGAATGCCATGCAGACGCTAATCGACCGCCGTGTGGGCGAGCCCCTTAATGCGGCTCAGACTGTGGCTGTTCGCAATCTCTGGCTGAAGTCTGGCGAGCAGGCTCACTCCCTAGCCCAGAAGCTGGCTGTTGATCCATCTCCCGCGAATATGATTGCTTACAAGCGCCAGTTGGTGCTGCATACTGCAATCCAGCGAGAAGTGCTAGGTGCCAGAGCAGAAACAGCACGAGCTTTAGGTGCATGGCGTATCCCTTCCAATACAGCTGACCTTTCTACTTTAACTGACCAACTGACCAACGAGCAAGACATTCTTGCCATCGCTCAGAAGCACCTGACTCTGCAAGAAGCTGGCTTAACTGAGGCGGCTGACACATTCCTGTACGGCTCAGCCTGGGCTAAAGGTCGCGCTGCGGTCGCTCAAATGTGGTATTTCTCGCTGCTGTCTGGCCCAAAAACCCACGCCAGAAATATTATTGGCAATGGTTTGGTTTCTATCATTAGCCCAATGGAGCGCGAGCTCGCAGCGGGAGTAGGCCGGCTCAAGGGCGTTCAGAATGTAGAGCAGGGCGAAGGATTGGCTCAGATTTACGGCATGATGATGGGCGCTAAGAGAGCTCTTAGGGTGTCTAGAGACTCAGAGAAGCTGGGCACTGTCTGGCAGTCGTTAAAGACCGGCGAGTCTGGTATTGGTCTGGGTAAGGTTGAGCAGCCGTTGATTGGTGGGTTCAATCCTGAAGCCCTTGAGATTAGCTCTGACAGTCCTTTCTATTGGCCGGCTAAAGTCACAGACGCAGCGCTATCGGTTCCTGGGCGCGCGCTTGCGGGAGCTGATGAGTTTTTTAAGACGGCGGCTTATGATGGCGAGATTATGGCGCTGGCTTATCGTGATGTGAGAAAGAAAGTTAAGTCTGGCGAAATCGACGAACTTGATTTTGCCGATTACGTTAATCGGTTAGTTGCAGACCCTGACGAGTATATGTCGATGGCTGCGCGAGCTAAGGCGCAGCGCAATACATTTACCGACACGCCTGAGTCTACCAAGGTTAATGAGGCTTGGCAGAAAATGGCTAAGGTGCCGGTTTTGGGCAAGCTCACGCTGCCTTTTAATAAAACACCTTATAACATTGGGCTTTATGCTTTCGAGCGAACGCCGTTAGCGCCGGTTGTCAAAAGATTCCGGGATGATATTGCGGCTGGTGGTGCTAGAGCCGACGTTGCTCAGGCGCAGCTGGTCATGGGTAATACGCTGCTAATGATTGGCGCTGAGATGGCAATTAATGGAACCATTACTGGTCAGGGTCCAGTTGACCGCCGGGAAAATGAGGCTTGGGCTCAAGAGCATTCGCGCTACAGTTTTGAGTACGAATTAGAAGATGGCACCAATCGCTCAATCAGTTACCAGGGCATCGAGCCTGTGGGTACTTTTTTATCACTGAGCTCATCTATTGTCGATATCTTAACTACCCAAGATTGGGATGACGATAACAAAGATGTAAAAGACCTGGCGCTTGCGGCCAGTATTTCAATAGCAGCCACGATGACTTCGCAGCAATACATGCGGGGATTATCGGACTTTTTTGCCATGATGGATGACCCAGGTAAAGAAGCTAGTTATTACTTTAATCGATTGGGTGGCATGGCCTCTCCAACTATCCTGAGTCAAACCGCGCAGGTTATGGACCCAAATTTCCGTCACGTTGGCAGCATGATTGAAGCCATCAAAGCTAGAACACCTGGCCTATCTGAAACCTTGCCAGCGACCTTTGATCGATGGGGTCAGACTCGGTCGCGCCGTTCAGGATTTGGCCCTATCTACGATGGTATGTCGCCGTTTTATTCATCGGACCACAAGCCCGAACCAATCGATTTTGAACTTCGACGAATCGAAAAGCACTTTGGCAAGCCGAGCAAAACTCAAACATTTAGCAAAGAGGGGCCAACACAGCTTGGTGAGGGCGGTGTGAAGATTAACCTTAAGGACCAATACCCACACGCCTACTGGCGAATGGTTGAGTTGCGAGGCAATGGTGTCACCAAGACAAAGTATGGCGCTCCAATAACAGCAAGCAACTTTGCAAGTACAGGCGGCACACTGCGAGAAGAGCTTAATGATATTGTTAGAGGCTCTCACCCAATGTCCAGCTATTACGAGATGCTTACTGATGGTGAAGATGGAGCCAAGGCTGCTTATATGGGTAATATTATTAGCGCCTATAACAGAGCAGCCAAAGACCAGATTTTAATAGAGTTCCCCGAACTGCGCGCTGAAGTAGAGCGAAGAACAAGTGTGCCAATGTTTAAATTCCAACAATCTAACGGAGCCCAGTAATGGCGCATATTATTATCAATGACACCACGGCGGTCGATCAATATAACGCTACTGCCGGGCAGACAGTCTTTACGGTTAGTTACCCATTTTTTACTGAGCAAAGTCTTAAGGTTTATTTAACCCAAGCAGGCCAATCACCCGATGACGCGACTGATATCTTGGCAGCGTCGGCATACACAGTTGTTGGGGCCGGCATAGTTGAGGGGGCGCTCAAGACGATAACACTAGTGTCGCCTGCGGCATTAAATGACACCATCACCATACAGCGTGATGAGCCTGCCGTTAGGACTACAGACCTACAAGATAACGGTGATTTTTTAGCCGAGACACACAACAATGAGCAAGACCGATTTGTAATGCTTATGCAGCAACTCAGTGAAATTGTTGGTCGCGGAATCGGTCGAGGCGTTACAGGTGGTAACTGGGATGCTCAGAATATACCGATAGGCAACCTAGCTCAGCCAGTTGCTGATAACGATGCGGTAAGAAAGATAGACGTTGATACCATTGCAGGGGCATCTGCTGCAGCGGTCCAGGCGGCTATTGACGCTGAGGCTTCTCGCTCAAGTGCGGCGGGTCAAGCCAGCCTGGCTTTCCAGTTTAAAGGCAACGCTGAGACTGCTGCTACTAGTGCCGCAGCTGACGCTCAAACAGCACAGACTGCTGCGCTTGCATTAGCTGGCGCGTTTTCCATTAATATTAAAACGACCGATATTACTTTGGCGCTGACCGATGCGGGAACCGACATAATTTACGATCAACCGGTTTTTAAAAATGTCACCATTCCTGCCGAGTCTACGGTGAATTTTCCCGATGGCACCGTGATTAGTTTTCTCAATAAAGGCAACGGGCCTATCCGCATTAATCGCAGCACATCGGTCAGCCTAAAAGTCTTCAACGGTGTTGATGCGCCCCTTAATGACGATTGGGAGCTCGGTGTTGGCGGTGTCGCCTCGATCAAAAAGATTGGCACAAACGAGTGGGTAATCTTTGGCAACGCTGGATTGGTGGTTCAGTAATGGCCGTCCTCAACGCGATTCAAACCGGGTTAGTAGCTTCGACTTATCCGATGAAGCATATCTTCACCGCAGCTGACGACCCGAATATTGCTCCATATACTGGCTACCGTAAGGCTTATTTGCCTGCTGATAACGGTTCTGATGTCGGCAGCTTTGAAAGCGGCCATAAATCTTTTGGGCGTTACCAAGTCTTTCAAGTGGTGACCGTCACTAACAACACCCTTAGAATTGTTATGCAAGTTCCAACGCCTAATGATGGTAAGCGAGCAATCAATGAGTTTTCATCAATAAGAGTAACTGGGCTAGATGATGATTATGATGTGACTCTTGAGCCATCAGCCATCAGCACAACTTTAGGGTATTTTACCGCTACCGACCCTTGGTCGCTTGAGATGGAGACATCTTCACTATCAGCTCTAGTGCCTGGCAACAGGTACGCTCTTACCATAACACCTTACCTTAGAGGTGGGCGCGGCTGGATGTCTGTCGGTACTGGCACCGTGCCTGTTTATAATGTTGCTGCAAAAGGAATGCACCTTAACTCTAACCAAGCGTATGTGTTTGGCGGCACCAACCTAATTAACAATGGGACTCAGCCTGGCACTCTCTCATTTCCATTATTTCCACGCGCTAACCAGGTCAACGCTATTGATGCCTACCCAGATGAGGGAGGGATTTATACTGTTATCGGTTCGCCTATCGCTGAGCTATATTATTCCGCTGAGGGTTTTCCAGGTCGGTACAATTCCGGTACGGCGAATGTTCGCTTCTATATGAGAGATGCCGGTTTTGAGGGTCCGGTAACTTTTGAATTTATTGAGATTAACGGCACCAGGCTTAACCGAGCTGATGCGCTGTGGCAAGGCCGGATTAATCAACGGACGTTAACGTGGGAGTGGCCGCTTGACTTTGATCCGATTGGCACGGCAACTGAGATTTTAGTGACTATGGATCGGAGCACATGGTCTACTGGCGTGTATGAGCCCAACCCGCCGTATGTCGTAAATAACGCAGATGTAGCGGTATTTACCTCCCACCCGACGGGTGTAAATCCCACTTGGTCACCATCGTCGAATGTTAATTATATCGGTGTCGCTGATGCCGCTTTTATGGAGAATCGACATGACCCGTATGGAAATGCAAATCCTACTCCTACTGCAATAGGCAGCTTTTCTGACGCAACCATGTTAGATGGTGCCGGGACCAGCAGAACGATCCACGCACTCGTTGGCACCGAGCGCAAAGATAGACTTGGCTACATGGAGACTTCGCTAGCCTTATTTCTCAATAGCTCAGGTAATCTTGTTGATGTTATGTTGAACAACCAATGGCTTGTGATGAGGCGAGCTGATGGCAGCACCCTCAATCGATGGCGAATACGGCAGAGCTCTCGCCTAGTTTTGAACACTACATATTCTGGGCAACCATATTTCCAAATACAAAGTTTCATCGCTAACCAAAGCCACGAAACGCCACGACGCGCTTGGGACGGCTATCCGTTAGCCAGTTATAATGCGCTAAACCCATATGGTCGCTATAGCGGCACTCTACAGCAAGAGTATGCCGCAGGCTCAACAGTGTCGATAGCGTTTGAAAATTATGCTGCTGATGATTACCGCGCTTATCCGCACTTTGCAGGTAGAGCCAGGGTTAATTCGGTTGGTACTGTGGGCATATCGTGGGCGACATCTACATTCAATTCAGAAGATGCCATGCAAATTGCTTCTGAAAAAACCACACTTTTCGGCGCAGTAAATCCACCTCGTCGCTTTATACCCAATTGCCCAATTGAGTCAGGCACTGCTGCACTACACGCAGGCAATTTCACTATTGCTGGGACGAATATGCCCGTCCACTACGGCGGCTTAATCGAGTTAGTCGCCTTCATGGGCGTTGGTGATGTCGCTTGGGATGGCGAGCTGTGGTATATCGGCGGCTCAAGAACCAATACTCAATACATTGGTATATGGCGCGACAAAGTGCTGATTTATACCTGCGATATTTCCGTTGGCCGCCGACAAACTATTAACTTAACTGACGATGATATAACTGATAAAGGCTGGCCGGATGGCTTGACCGCTCCGATCTATAGATATGCCTTATATAATTCCGAAAACGAAACGGTTGGTGGGTCCAACCCATTCCCAATGACGGCCAACAGCCACTACGCTGTTGGATTTGCCACATCAATTGCTGAGCTGACCCCGGCATCAACGATAGGCCCAGTGGCTACGATAGGTAGCAAGCAAGACTTGCCAAGTGAATATGTTGAATTTACAAACCCTCAAGGGCTGGTGTTTAACACCACCACAGACGGCTCAGGTTCTGGAGCTACGCTGATTTGTACGTCAAGCAGCTTTGACTCAGAAATGGGAGCGTACAGAGTGAATCAATTTACGTTGAACTCTGGTGGCACAGGCTATGAGGTTGGCGACAGTCTTGTAATGGAGCTTTCCCTTCCATTTGCATTAAACCCATACCCGTCTTGTACGGTGGATAGTGTAAGCTAGAAATGGGACAGTTTTGGGACAGTTTTAGTGCGCATGCATGCATGCAGATGCAGCCATGCCTATAACAATCAATAACATATAGGCATAGTGATGCATTGATATACACTAGTATAGGGTTCGAATCCCTCTCTCTCCGCCATATTTATCAAAGACTTACGACCTTTTTTCACGTTATGGGACAGTTTTGGGACAGTTTTTATTTTTTAAAAATGCTGTCCATTAGCGCGTGGTCAACCTTATCGCGAGTAATGTGCGCGTAGCTCTTCTCCATAGTCTGAACCCGGTCGCCAATTTGCTGAGCAACCTTGACGAGCGGCAACCCCGCATTTAAAGCGTTAGTGACGTAAGTGTGCCTGGCGTAATAGGGACGGCGATATCTCACATCAGCCAGCTTGCATGCTTTTATAAAGGCATCAGTGGGCACCTTCACATAACCAAATGGCTTGCCTGACTCAGCAGCAATAATAAATTTAGACTTGAACCGGGCACCGGTTTTCTCAAAAGCCTTAAGCGAATCAACCGATGCAGGGGATAAATGTGCGGTGCGCGCCTGATGGGTTTTGGTCGTTTGGATTTGCCCATTCCACATTGACTTACTAACACGCATTGATTGGCCCGACCAATCGGACCACTCTAGGGCAAGCAGCTCCCCTGTGCGAAATCCACACTCAAACATGAGCAGGTACATTAATCGGTGAACGCCTTTAAGGTTATCCAAAATGGCGACCCGCTCCGAATTCGTAAAAGCATCCATTTCCTTTGTCTGGACCTTTGCCGGCTTCATGCCTAGCGACACATCGACATCAGTAACACCTAGCGATTTAGCATGTCGGAACACCTGGCGCATTGCACTGACGGCGTTGTTGCGCGTTTTAGTGTGGGGCCAGTTGTTTTTTGAATCGATGCGGATAAGGTGCCTCTGCATGATATCTATCATGCGGAAATCGCCTAGCTCAGACCACCATTTTTCAAGCAGCGCCTTGTACGCTTTTAGTGTTGATGGTTTGAGTAGGTGCAGTCGGTCACGAAGCAGCAGCTCGCAACAATCCTTAAAAGTCTCTTGGCCCAGGCCCGGCTCTTCGCACTCGTATTGGCCTAGCTTTGTGAGCTCAACAAGTCGCTTACGGACGCGAGCTGCATCCGCGAGGTTAGCGTTCGTCGCGGTCTTGTTAATGAGCCTGATGTAGTTCCTGCCCTGGTACTCCCATCGCAGCCTAATTGCTCCGCTGTGGTGGATGTCGATACCTCTATATTTTGCCACTGGATAATTCCCTCAACGGAGTAGTGTCTCTTTCGGTCGATTAGACACCATTGTTCGCCGCGCTGCCACCGGCCACGATCAATAAATGACCGCAGCTGGTTTGGCGTGTAGCCCATTGCCTCAGTTACTTTTTTTGCTGTGACCCACATCAAAACGGGATATCGTCGTCAAAATCTTCTAAATTCGCCGGCATCTGCTGTGCTTGTGCCTGCGGTGCTTGTGCTTGGGAGGGCTTGCCGTCTAGCATTTGCATTTCGCGCGCCACAATCTCAGTGCTATATCTGTCGCTGCCGTCTTTGTCCTGCCACTTGCGTGTACGCAGCGAGCCTGACACATATAGCTTGCTGCCTTTTTTAACCCAGGTGCTAACTATCTCAGCCAACTTTCCAAAGAAAGTAATTTTGTGCCACTCGGTAGACTCTTTTTTCTGCCCCGATTTGTCGGTCCATGCCTCACTCGTTGCGAGGCTTATGTTGACGATACTGTCGCCGGTCTGCGTAGCGCGCACATCAATGCTGCCTACGTTGCCTATTAAAATTACCTTGTTAACTCCCTTGCTCATGTCGCTATTCCCTATTGTGCTCTGATGGACCAGCTAACTGCGCCGGTTTTTTGATAAGCCGAAACATCTGCGTCGGGGCAGACATCATCAACCAGCTTCTTGTAATTTGTCGTAACGCGCGCCTTTGTTGGGTAAACCAACACACCAGCACCGCGACATTTTTTCCCAGCGGCAAGCTCGATTAGTGCAGCTTTAGCCTCGTCAGCTTTCTTTTTTAGGGCTGCAGCCTGAGCGGTAATTTCGAGATAATCTTGCGCCTGCGCGTACCAGGCTAAGTCGGTGCGCGCGTCTTCGAGGTCTTCAAGGTGAGTAGCGTAAAGATTCTCATCGGCGATTGTTGCTATGTATTCGTCGTGGAACTTGGTAAGAGCAGGCAAATTATCGTCTAGCCATTCATCATTGCGGGGATAATTTTTCATCTCAAAGTCGTCCGGGGTCCACACGGCGAACCAGCAATCCTCAGCACCAGTGACATGCATCTGCAATTGAATTTGAGCCATGTAATGCGGCTTGGTTTCGAGCGATGTTATTTTTCGATTCCACGGACACTTAACCTCAACAAGTGTGACCCTATCGAAATTGTTAAGCAGGCCATCGGGTGAGGCTCCCAACCACTCAAATTTAGGGTGAACGTGAAACCCGGTTGACGCGATAAACGGTACTGCAGCATTGAGGTTACTAAGCTGCTGCTCAACAGCCATAAGCGCGTTGTCTTCGTTCTCGTTGCCCCAGGCAGTTGCCACATTGCCAGTGAATTCACGCGAAGCGTTGAAGTGCTCCCTCACCATCTCGCGCATTACTGCATCGCGCGTAGCAAATGGCGAAACACCTAATATCGCTCCGACCCTGGACCCAGTTATCATGCCCTTCCGGGCGCGAAACCATTCATCTGTACCTTGCGCTGCAAGGTTATGCTGCGGTTGATTCATCATCTACTCCTTGGTTTGCGACCCAATCTAGGGCTCGCTGAAGCCTACTGGCATGCATGTCAGTAAGATTTTTTAACCGGCTGGCGGTTAAGAATTGTTTAAGTGTTAGCGGCGAATCTTTAATTGCAGCTTGAAGCGCTTTACTTTGCTCGGCGCTAATTGTCTCAACAGGCTTGACCTTATTTTGGTCTTCACAATCAACCGCATCGCTCTCGACAATTTCCATAGCATTCATCCAGAGATATCGACGCAAGTAAGTCTGCTGGGCACCCAAAGCCTGAATAGGCAGCGACTTTGCAACTGCTGCGCTAGCCACTGGGCTCGTAAACTCTACGCTTTCATCGCTGCTGTGCGAGTAAATAGTCAGCGTTGCATTGTGCTCATGGAAGTTAACAATGGCGCAGAGCCCCTGCTTGTGGAGCACCTCGTTGCACGATGGCAGGAAGTCTCCCAGCTCAAAGTAGCTGTATCCCTGAAAGGTGTTTTTGCCACTTTTCTTGAGCGGTAATGCCTGCAGGTCAATCCTTGCCTGGCTAAGTTTCTTGATCAAATCTTTCATTGCTGTGCTCCTAGTAATTGTTTCTGGCAAATCAGTTCGTCGCACTCGGCGCAAATCGCCTCGCCATCTTTGTTGCGGTACTCTTCGCTGCAGCGATTAACGTCAATGGTGCCGCCGCAGTCCTGGCATTCGTTCTCATAGATATGCATTAATTTGACTCCCTAAGTAGATACCGAATAAGGTGGCGAAGCTGGTTAATATAAAGAAGTCTGCGAATCTAACGGTCCAACTAAACTTCTTGAGGTCGCTTCGACTAGTGGCGTTGCGAGGTGATGCCCCACGAAAATAATAGTCCAGAAGCATGCCGCGTAAATTACTTTTTCCATTCACAGCTCTATACCGTCTGCGTCGAAATCGTAATCTTTCCCGACATGCTTATCCTCATCGATAAAAACTATCTCGCCATACCTCACCAAAGTGGCGGTAATGAAGTCAGCCATTCGCACTTTGTATTTTTTGCTAACTTCGCTGCAACCCGCTGAGTCGAGCTGGCGACACACTTCACTTAAGCCCAAGATAACTTCGGTAAAATTGTCGCAAGCATCAATGCTAACTGCCTCATTGATAATATTGCCGCCTGCTCTGAAGTCGTCGCGCAAGGCAGTGAAGACTGCCTGGTCATTGTCAAATCGATATGCACTTTCCATTTTCACTATCCTCGTTACCGTTTTAAAATGAACTAATTAGGCCGCACTTAATCGGCAAACAAAGCCCTGCAACAACATGCGACTCTGAAAACTCGCTCGCCCGCCCCTTAACGCCTTAAGGCAAACTTCAACCTCAAAGCTATCCGCTGCAGCGATTGCTTTATTGATTATTGACTCCTGAAAACTGCAACCGGTGACAATGCTTTGAAGTGCTTTGATTTCTGATTTTTTCATTCTCACTATCCTCGCTACCTGAAAAATGGTGGGGCCGAAGCCCCGTTAATATGATGGTATTTGAAGGTCATTTACTTGCTTTTGCATATCTGCATCAAGCAGGTGAAAAACTTCCGATATATATACTCGGTCATCTGGGGTTTCACCTTCAATCTTTCCGATTCTTTCGAGATAAGCGACAACGTCCCAAAGTGCTGTGTACAATTCTTTGCTGACACCGTCGATGCACTCGGCTATTTGATCGGGGGTGTAAAACGCTAACTCGTCTTTAACCACTACTGAATTTTCTTTGCTCATAATCACTATCCTCGTTACCGTTTTA
>Ga0070747_1001274_pt1 | contig 12351 bp, 9 predicted proteins | sample VirMetDEL_Mar_31_FD_77321 | JGI IMG/M metagenome (GOLD analysis project Ga0070747, IMG submission 77321) | Aqueous microbial communities from the Delaware River and Bay under freshwater to marine salinity gradient to study organic matter... | ecosystem: Environmental > Aquatic > Marine > Coastal ...
ATTTCTGATAGCTTCAATGTTGCAAGCATTACAGACGAAACAACTGGAACAACAACAGTCACATTCACCGGAGCAATGGGTAATGCTAATTATTCCATAAAAGGCCAAAACTCAGATGGCTCATTGCATCTTCAAGTGGTTGATACAAACCAGACTTCCTCTGCCTATAGACAAAGAACTTTAGACGGCAGCGCACAGCTTGCTGACGATAGCGCAGTTTATGGTGACATACACGGAGACCTCGCATAATGGCTAGTGAACTGAGAGTAAACACCCTGAAGGATGCCGCTGGGAACAACAGCATTGCCACCAGCTTTGTTGCAGGGGGCAGTGCGAAGGCGTGGGTCAACTTTAACGGTGAAAGTACCTTGTCCGTTAGAGACAGCCTATCTATCAGTTCTGTCACAGATAATGGCACAGGTAATTACACAAATAACTTTTCTTCTGCTTTTGCCGCTGCAACTTATAACACTACTGGTGCTGGTGGGGGCAACCTTATGTATCTCGACACTTCTTACGGCTACACGACCTCTGCAAAAACCTTTAGGTCTGCATATCCTAGCAGCACCGCTGGTAATATTACTTTGGCAGACGCTAATGATGTAAACACATCACACCACGGAGACCTCGCATGAGTAAAGCAGCAGAACTCGCCGCACTGATTGGTTCGCAGACGGCGTTGTCGAACAGGAACCTGATTATCAACGGTGCGATGCAGGTGGCGCAGCGGGGTACGTCTGCAACCGTAGGGCCAAACGGCACTGGTGAAGGTTACACTGTAGTAGATAGATTTCGAAACTCTCTTAGCGGCTCTGTTGTGTCTACATTTTCACAGAGTACAGATGCGCCGTCTGGGTTTGCCAATAGCGCAAAAATTGAAATAACAACCGCCGACACTTCTTTGGGTGGTACAGAGTTTTGGAATCTCAGGTACTCATTTGAAGGACAAGATTTACAGTCCATTGCTAAAGGCACATCAGATGCCAAAGCATTAACTGTTTCTTTTTGGGTAAAGTCCAACAAGACAGGCACTTACACTGTAGAACTGCAAGATACAGATAATAGCAGACGTAACTCTTTAGCATACACCATCGACAGTTCAGATACATGGGAGCATAAATCTTTAACTTACAATCCAGATACTGCGGGGTCGGGATTTGCTAACGATAATGCCTTGTCCTTGCGTATAAACTTTTGGTTTGTCGCAGGTGCAGACTATAAAAGCGGCACCTTTTATAATGGAACTTGGGCTGCAGAGGATAATGCGAAAAGAGTCCACAGCAGTCAGGTAAATCTTGGCGATACTGTTGGTAACGAGTGGTACATCACCGGAGTGCAGATGGAACTTGGCGAACAGGCCACGCCGTTTGAGCATCGGTCCTTTGGCGATGAGTTGGCTAAGTGTCAGAGGTATTATTTCAGAATAAATTATAACGGAGACAATAATTACTTTGCTGCTGGCGGTGTATATACTACTACAGCAGCTATGGCAATGTTACCATTGCCCGTTGAAATGAGGGCTGCTCCAACCGCCATTGACCAAAGTGGCACAGCCGCACATTACGGGTCATGGGGTAATGGAGCTACACAAGTTTGTAGTGCTGTTCCCGCTATCAGAGGTAGTTCAAGTAAAACTACCTGTGCAATTGATTTAACATTTAGTTCACTGAATAGTGCTACTGGAACATATAACTATAGAATAGTAAATGCGTCAGGGTATATTGGCGTAAGTGCGGAGTTGTAAATGTCTTATTCTGTTATGAAAACAAACGAAGATAACGAGGTAATCTACCAACGCACAGATGCTGATGGTTTGGTGCGTCGGACCTGTCTTGCACACGACCCAGAGTTTCAGTCTTGGTTGTCAGCTAATCAATCTAGTTTGCCTGATGACATTCAGGCTAAAGTAGATGACGGCATATTGACCATAGCTGACGCCGACTGATGAAACTGGCGATGGAACCCGTACTCAAAACCCAGATGGAACTTGAGGCACACGAGAAGGAGTGCGCCATTCGGTACGCTTCTGTGCAAGAGAAACTGGAAGCACTAGACAAGCGCATGTGGCGGCTGGAAGCAATGATTATGGGTAGCACGGTGATGGTGGTTGCTATGGTAGTTACAGTATTTATGGGAATGAATTAGTATGTCTGACGCAAATAAGATATCTACCGACGCAGACCTTATGAATCAAATAGGTGAGGTAGCGGCAGGGGAAACTACGGGTATTCCCCAGCTTACAGCCGTCACCCCCACTGTTCAAGAGGGGGAGATACAGACTGCCACGCAATCTCTCTTGGGCACTGATCCACAAGCAGCCTTAACAACTGCAAGTATTTCGGGCGATACTGCAAGAATACTTTCACCCACGCAACCTCAAGGATTAATTTTTCCCGGCCCGCCTCCAGCCGGTCAAGGGTCTATCGTTGCGAACATACCCACGCAACAGACTCCTGACTTAGGTCAAGTCGATTCGACAACAAGGATTTCTCCTGACGTTCAGGGCATGACGGCAGCACAGATTGCGGATGCACGTCGTCCCCAAGTTGACATGGCACAGGTTGAGGGTACTGTATCTGAGGGGTCACAGGCCGTAGCTGCCACACAAGAACTCGACCAACGTGCCACTGTTCAATACCAGCTTGGTGAGTTGCTTGGCAGCATCGAAGAAGGCAAGCCTATGCCCCCGTGGGCCGCACCTGCCGTACGCAAGGTAGCCGGTGTTATGCAGGCACGTGGCTTGGGTGCCTCGTCTATGGCTGCAGCAGCTATGACACAGGCTGTAATGGAGTCGGGCGTTGTCATAGCATCACAGGATGCTAACAAGTACGCCACGATACAGTTACAAAATCTGAACAATCAACAGCAGACAGCCCTGTCTAATGCAGCAGTCTACGCTGGGATGGACAAAGCAAACTTGTCGGCTCGTCTGCAGGGTGCTGTTACCAACGCACAAGTCCTTCTGTCTGTCGAAACAAAGAACCTCGACGCACGGCAGCAGGGCAACACTCTGTCATACAACGCCCTAACACAGGCGATGTTTAAGGATGCTGCAGAAGACAATGCTCGTCAACAATTCAACGCAAAGAACGAGTTGCAGGTTGAGGAGTTCTTCGCTGAACTGGGATCACAGGTCGAAACAGCAAACATGAACCGTGTTGCTGCTATGCGCCAGTTCAATGCTGGGGAAGCAAACGCACAGGCGCAATTCAATGTAGCTATGCGGGACAATCGTGAGAAGTTCAATGCGAACATGCAGTACGCTGTGGATCAGTCGAATGTCCAGTGGCGCAGACAGGTCAATACCGCTGACACGGCCATTCAAAACGAAACGAATCGTATCAACGTAGCAAACGCTTACAATGCCAGCCAAAACGCTATAAACAATCTCTGGCAAAAGTATCGTGACAACGCAGCATGGAACTTTCAAAAAACTGAATCATACATGCAGAGGCAGCACGAAGTTGGCATCATGGCTATGGAGTTTGCAAACACAAAAGAATTGTATAGCAAGCAGCAGAAGGACAACCTAGCTATGGGCATAGGCAACTGGATTGCTGCGTGGATGGGCAGCGGCAATACTAACAGCGGCTCTAGTGACTAGGAGATAATCAATGAACCTACTTAAATCACTGCTTCCCATAGCAGCCATAGCAGCAGGAACATACTTCGGGGGCGGCACGGGCGGTGCTACCGCGATGAAGCTGGCCGATACGTTTTTGACCGCTGGCGGACGAGACAAAGACAAGCCCGGTCCCGCATTCGGTGCGGCCCCCACCATCCGCCCCACCAAACTGGGCCAGATGAACTTGGCTTCGAGGGGTTCACAGGCTCCTGCTCAAATGAACCCCATTCAGCAGGTCATGCAGTCCGATCCCCGCCTAGAGAGTGCGATAGTCAACCTGCTCAACAGCGCAAGAAATCAACAGGTAATTGACATGTTTTCCAAGCACGGAAATGTCAACTTTACTGCCAGAGGTGGCAAACAACAGGCCATCCAGCAAACAGGCATACAGGTATAAACTATGATGCAGATGACACCACCGCCCGCAGGAACCGTCGAAGCGAAGGACGACTTCGGTGCTGCTCCTCCCGGCTACGGTATGACTTCAGACAACGAACGCTGGCCGTGGGGTAGACCCCCAAGACAGGTGAATCCGGAAGTTGCTCTCAAGAATGCTATGGATACTCTGGACATACGGCAGAACCGTGAGGAGATGTTCAAGCTTCTTGCGGTGGGTGCGTCTGTCGAGGCTCTCGTAGAAGGCTACCTGTTTCAGGCATTTCAGGATGGCATGTTCATGCCGGACGTGGGCCTGCTGATCAAGGGTCCGCTTGCCCTATACATTGCGAATATGGCGGAAGAGAACAACGTACCGTACCGTTTCTTTGAGAATGATGACGCACTCACTGAGGGTGAGATGGATGACAAGACGTTTTTCACAATGATGCGTGAGAACAACCCTGCTATGTTCGCATACGTGGCGGACACAATGAACAAGGGCATCCGTGAGGGCAACGCCCCGGAGCCAATCCCGGAAGAAAACTTCATAAACATGAAAGATACAACAGAGGAATAGGATATGCTTGCTGCTCTTGGCTTGGGTCTTGTACAGGGATTCACTAAAAATATTCAGGAAGAGAAGGCTATTCGTGCGTCTGAGCAGCAGAGTATTGACAGTCTGAATGCCATGATTACGCAGGCTGCTCTCACGGGGGGTGATAATTTTAGTAAAGCTAATGCTGCACTGATTGGTAAGGCTGTCAAGGCACAGCAGGACAAGTTGAATGCACGGGAGCGTATTGATATCTTTGGCACTTCGGGTCCACGCATCAGCACGGACTTGTCAAGTATCATACCGTTGTTGCAAGAGGTAGATAAAACCTCAGCTTCTTCGCTTATGATTGGACAAAACTTTGATCTTGTTGATCATATGAGTCCTGACCTAACTGAACGTCTTGAAAAAGACAGATCAAATCCCTTGCAACTAGGGACGATTACTATGCAGGGCCTAAACCAATACTATAATACAGTTGGTGAGACTGAATTTATGAAAGTGTTTTCTAGTGTAGAAGACAAGAATGCTCTACGCAATGTGGTCAGAACAAGTGTTAAAAATATATCAAAGGGTGATCCCACGTCGGACTCGTTTGGTAAAGTTACAGGATTTGCCGGGGATTTTATTGCAAACTATGATTTTTATGACCGTTTCTTAGGTCTTAACAGTGATTCTGTTTTAAATGCTAATCTTGTAGAGGGTAACGCTGCAGCAGCAGAATACTATAACAGCACCCTAGAAGAGGGAAAAAATCCCGCAACAGCAGCAGATTTTATCACCATTAGCGGTACAGCGTACGGAAATTCTGGTGCTAATAGGCATGTTAGAATAGATGAACTACAAGAACACAACATCGATATAAGCACCATAGATGCCGTAGCTGCCAGTCAAGGCCGAACACGAGACGTATTTATGCTTAACTTTTCTAAGCAGTACGACAACCCAATCGACGTGTACGAAAGTTTGGGACACGCTATGAAAATCGCTAAGTTAGCACAGCGAGGAGATGCTTTTACCTTTGATAGTATGGATGTCTTGGTTTCTGTAGGGGATTACCTAGACGAAAACGTGACTGACGGGCAACAACAGGCTCTAATCATTCAGGGTATTCAGGGAAGTGTCCTCACTCCTAATCAGAGACGTGATATTGCATACGGTGATACGAGTATAGATCAGTACCGTGCGGGAACAAACCGTGTTGAAGGGTTTGCAAAGGTTTACGGAGAAGCAGCCAGCTATAGTCAATTCAAAGAGCGAGTGGATGCTGCACGAAAGGCGGCAGGCCAGCTAAAAGCATACATGAAGATTGTTGAAGAAATTCCAACTCCTGCTGGAACAGTCCTAGACAGTGGTGCAGCCCTCATAGAATCTATATTTTCGGCAGGTGGCTCTATAGATCAGCTTGTAACTATGGTTATTGGGGACCAAGAAACGTACGATGGAGATAGGACCCAAATCGCATCTGCCCTAGAATACTTAAAGAAAGAGGGTGGAGACAGGGCGAAGAGAGATTCTCTCGCGTTTATCATTGCTGCTAACATGGCTCGTGCTGAAGACGCAGCGGGACGACTTTCTGACGGAGACTTACAGCGTAACCTAGAAAAAATTAGGGGTAGAGGTTTCCGGGGTAAACAGGGAGAAATAAAAGCTATTGATGTGGTTCTACGGCAAGTGGAATCTCAACTCAAAAACTTGGGCAACATTGAGGCTGCAACTGAGTCTAAGGAAGCAGCACAGGGCTTTAGTGTTCCTTTGCAGAATCGCATACAGGCACTGCGTACTCGTGACCTTGCGTTAAAATCTTACAGAGCAACACTAAGTGCGTTTGATGACGCAGGCATGCCTCCTCCCATCCCAGAAATGACTGCTGCACAATTAATAGCAGGAATGAGCGGTCAAACACCAACTCACACGTCTGTAAACAAATACAGGGCTTCTGGTGGTGGTATAGTGATCGTAGACTTGTTAAGTAGACAACACTACGTCATTTCTTCGGATAACAAACAAGTTATGCACTCCGGCACAAGAGAGCAACTTGAAAGAGCCGGACATATTACCTACGTGCAAGCGGGCGACACCTCTGCTGTTCAACAGGGCACTACCGCTGTTGACACCGGCAGTCAGACGACCGCTGTTACCGCGTCAAACTCTGTTGATATACCAGACACGGACAAAAGCATGGTGGTAACTGGCACTGCCACACGTGAGGGTAGTATAGGAGATGGAGGATCATTTAACACTGCACCCTCTAATATTAATTCAGCTTCATCCGCCGAAAGTTACACTGCTGAAGACTTGATTAGAATGGGTGTGCAGCCTGTTAAACGCCCAGAGGGCGGCTACACTATTCCCGGCATAAAGGGAATTTTTGATTTAAGTATCAGTCCAGATAGGACAATAACTCACACTCTACGTCCGGGAAGTAACAAATAATGGCACAACCTCTAGGCATTTTAGGAACAGAAGTAGAGAAGGCTAAAATAGCAGCCGGGAGTCCTACCTACGCTCCAGAACAACCGTCTGATCTTCCCGCTGGTTATCCTGTAAAGATAGGCAATGTAGACGTACTTGCTGCAGCACGAGAGGATATTGCCAAACAGAAGGGCGAAAACAGAGCCAGTCTTGTAGACCTAGAAAGTAAATTTGATGGTCTTATGCTTCTGCGAGATGACCCAGAATTAAACCAAGAAAAGATTGATCAGTATCTTGCTGCCAATATTCCGGGCGTTACTGAGATTGGCACCGTGCCAATCAATCCAAACATGATAAAGGGTTCTAGGAACGCCGGAGTCGAGTCAACATACTATACAAATTTTATAACGGAAAACGCCGTACCTAAAGGGGCCGAACTACCCGTTGCATTTTCTTCTGCCGACTACAAAGAAGTTCGTCTTCCCCCGGCATTTGCTAACCTTGATCCGATGTTCAAGGATGTTATGAAATCCGCAGTTAGTGATAGTCAAGACGTTGCTCGTATTATTACAAACGTCTTTGAAAGTGGCGAGATACCACTGAAAGGACAAGAAATTCTTCTCAACGAATTTGCTACAGGTAATTTTCAAAAAGAATTCAGCAGAGCAATGCGGAGTTTACCCGGAGATATGGCGAGAGGTTTCCCTGATTTTTCAGCCATGATATACGCTGCAGGTCGTGCATTATGGGATCAAACTGTTGGAGATGCGCCTGAAGAAGATGATATATATGCGTCTTTTAATAAAGCGTATCGTGGGTATTCTCTGAGTTCTCCTCGCCAATTTTACGAGGGTTTACTTAACAAATCTGAAGTATTCGATTCTGCGTACTTGGCGTTTAATCGGCAGTACAAAGAAATGTTCTATGCGGAGTTTGATGACAAAGAAACTGCCGACGACGCATGGTTCACAGCACACGCGGATTGGTTCATTCAAAATCCTAAGCTGGAAAGAGTTGAGGCAGAGGATGGAACAGTATCAACACGGCACGTACAGGATGAAAACGGCGTTTACCAGTACGAAGATTTCAAGCTACCGCAGGAAGCTGTTCGCCAACTATTAGATTTAGCTTTTCTTAAACTACCGGCAACTGAGAAGGGCATAATATATATGTCCAGTATGGCTCCTATGACAGGTACATTTACCGTTGCGGGTTTGCATAAGGGTGGCAGATATTTAGGTATGGTAGAAAGGGGCCGTAAACTTACAACTAAGGATGAAGACGGCAACGATGTATTAGTATACAGCCCAAAATTATCAGACTTTGAAGTGTTTAAGGCTGAACGAAGGAGGGGTATGTTCGGAAAAACAAACTCCGGTTTAGGACTTGTAAACCAGACGTTTTCACAGGCGTGGAATATTGCAACTCTGGGGTTTCTCTCTGGTGGAGCGAAGGGAGCTATGCAACGCCGTAGAACCCTAGACATGCACGTAGAAACTTTGAACAGATATGACTCCGATATATCAACCACCAGAGATGAAGTAAAAGATTTAGAAATCAAAATAAAGGACGGTGTTGATAGTTCGGGCAATAAGTTTGAACCTTCAGAAATTGAAGCTCTCAGGGTCGAATTGACAGGGGCGCAAAATCAACTGAAAGCATTAGAAAATGGTCTGGGAAGATACAAAGTCAAAGTCGGATCATCTCGAAAAATATACAGTGATAATCCGTTTATGCGTCAAGTTATAATGGACGATGCTATTATTGCATCATCGATAGCTTATGGATCGGCCCTACTGAGTGGTTCCTACGATATTGATATTGGACCCGTTGAGATACAGAAGGGTAATCTCATGGACCCCGGAGCAGCAGAAGCACTGACATCCGTTGTCCTTCCCCTGATTGCTCCCTACGGAGTTCGTAAGACAGCAGGTGCGGTTAGAAGCGTTTCTAATTTTGTTACGGGAGGAACAATAGATTCCGCTGTTGATACTATCGACGCTATTGGTAGTACTCTTCACTTGTTTCCAGAGGGCACACTCTTAACCGGAACAGACTCTGAAATTCGTGACGCAATAAAAGCTGGGGGATTAACGCCTACAGATAAAACTGTAAAGGGCGTATTTACGCTACGTAAAATACTAAATGCTATGGACCCCGTATACAGGGAACGAGCGTATCAGTCACTTATTAGGTACAACAGAACTATGACAGGCTTGCGGTCAGAAATGGTTCGCTTAGAGTTGCCAGAAGAAGAGATCAATGAGAACATGACTACTCTGAGTTTGTCTCTCGCGCAGGCAACAGGACTAGCTCCTCTCATTGCGGTACAGCAAAGCACTTTATCCGGAGGCATGAGAGTAAGAGACTTAACAGATGGTAAAAAATTAAATCAAGTTCTTGACAATATGGCCGCGCAAGAAAACGTCATTGCTGGCATGGAATTAAATATAAATAATTTTATAGCAGGGATTGAAAAGTCATCCGGAATAAAAATAAATGACAATAAGCCACTTAGGGACGCCGTCAATCAAGTAAACGGCATGATAGAAGTCCAAAGAAACTCTGTTGCAGCACAAAAAATAGCAATCAAAACCAGCCTAGATAAGCTGTACAGATTTGCTGCTGGAGAGGGTCGAATAGATGAGGACACCGTTGAACGACTTCTTGATATTAACAAGGGACTCGTTCCGGAGGGTGAACTTATAGACAACGTATGGACTATACGTGCGATAACAGACATTCGAACTAGGCTCATGGAAGGATTAGAAGAAACTGCAGAAGCTGTGGTAGCCTTTCACAGCAGCATGTCCAGCAGGGAATTAGAAGTAGAACTCAATGCGCTAGCTGAAGATGCCTTCGATATTATGATGGGTTCACGTCGTGCAAAAGCCTCTCAGCCCTACAGAGACTTGGATGATTTAAAAGATTCGAACGGTGAGCAAATTGTAGTCAATGTAAACGATCTTGTTGGTCGTCTTCGTTCTGTAGTTGACGACTTTGCAGACAAGCCCATATCCTACGCCCTGACGGGTGGAAAGAGGTTTATGTCACAGGGCGGTTTGGAAATGCAACGTACCATGAACAAGGTCGCTCTTCGTGGATTTTTGAATTCGGGAATTCCCAGACAAGAGGTTTCAAACTTACTTAGGGCACGTCGTCAGCAACTATCAGAAAACAACCCAGACTTTGATCCTTCAGACTACACCCTTGCAGACTTGGCATTTGAGATGCAGGCTGAAACCAAAAAGAAAATTGACGCGGGAGAAATAGCAGAGGGCGTTGAGGCTCCAAATTATTTACAGGCAACAGTGTACGAAGCAGAAAAAATTGCTAGGTATTTTCGTAACCAAGCTCGTAGGTTTTCTAGCACTGACTTCGAAGCATCTCAAAGCTTTGAAAAAATAGAACAGGAAATGGACAGTATATTTAAGAAGTACACTCTCGAAGATGGCACATCACTCTTTGAAAAGGTAGATGCGGCAAGAGCCAATTACAGAAAGGTCATGGGGGAACCTACCTCTCCCGGAACGTACGCGGACAATGTGATAAAGAATCGTACGTACTTTGAGGCTCTCAGTGAACAGCCCGCAGGAACGAAGGGCAAATACAAGAAAACATCTGCAGAGGGCGGATCAACTCCCGACTATATATTTAGAGATATGCGAAAACTTATGTCTCGTGTTCTCAACAAAAATCTGTCAGACGCAGAATTTCAAAGTGATGTGTTGCCTGAACTCAGAGCGCAAAGGGATCGACTTCTAGAGTTTTTTGGAGCCGAAACGGGAAGTGGCGGATATGGATTCGATCTTAGCGATCCGGAACAGGCACAGATGGCCAGACTCCTTCAACAACTTTTATCGGCGACAGGTGATGCAGCGTTTAGTGGCAAATTAAGGGACGAATTAACTTCACGAGTGGGAGAGTTTAGTCCGTTTGTTCTTGGTAAGGCAGAAACTGCAAAGCTTGCAGAGGGAGATATGCCATACAATTTTAAATTTGCAGAACGAATCGAAGCCATTGAAAATGAGTTCAAGGTCCCTGTCGTATCCTCTGGCGGATCAACAGGAAACCTTCGCCTTCTTACTTCAGGAAAAACAAAGTCTTTTGCACAGGATTTTGATACGCGGCTTCAGGAGGACGTAGATGCTGTGAAAGCATTCAACGAAGTTAGGGATGAACTTATGAATACTCAGGGTGATCTCCGCATTGCTGCTGAACGCGAAGTTGACATAGAACGTGAGTTACTTGCTCGTGTACAAAAAATGGGGGACATAGCATCAGACCCCATGCAATTCGGAAAGACATACTTTGAAGGCTCCGACCCAGAACGGTTTGAAATTGACGTTCAGGACTTTGTACAGAAAAGTAAGGCAACACAAAATCCCTTGACGGAGGATGAGGTCCGTTCGTTTATGCAGTACATGTATACTCGTTACCTTACTGCAAAGGCAGGTATCAAGTACAAGTACACACCTAGAACTGGTGAAAAACGAGAGGGAGTACCTGAAATATCAGACGTGACAGTCCTAATAAATGAAGTTGCAAGGCCAGAAAACAGGGCTATGATGCAGGCAGTTTTAGGAGAAGACTTAACCCGGTCTATGGAAGATATTGCAGACTGGGCCACCTACGCTACTGGTGATGCCATGTCTATCAGAGGTATGAATTCTGATCAGCTTATGACACTAGAAAGCGCGTTCGCTAGGGCATTTAATATTGCACGGGGCATGGTCAGTGTTCCGTACGTAGCTACAGAAGTATCTGCTCGTATCGCTTTATATAGGAATAGTTCACTAATTAAAATGGCACTATCAGATCGTCAGCTATCAAGCATCATGGCACGAATGCTACGTAAACCTGAAGAGCTAACTCCGGCAGACATCAAGACTTTTGGAATTCGTATGCAGAGATATCTGGCAAAAGAGTTGTATATAACGGGGGGAGAAGTGCCAACAGTAGATCAGATAATTGCATCTATATCTGGGGGCTATGAGCCTTCTGACGAGGCGCGGGAATTACCTGAAACTCCTGACGTTACAATAGCAACACAAAATCCTAATGAAGAACTAATCCAAGAATTGCAAAATCAACAGGAGATAACACAATGAAAACATACACCAATGGCCAACGCAAGGGCATGATGTACGGCGGGGCTGCAAAGCGTAAGCCTATGATGTACGGCGGCATGGCCACCACCAAAAAGAAAACCCGCAAGAAGGCTCAAGCGGGGGGCATGATGACTGCCACACAGGGTCAGCAGAATCAGATGCAGAACACGATGATGCAGGGTCCGAAGATGATGGCATGCGGCGGAATGACTATGGTCAAGAACAAAGCCGGTAAGATGGTCCCTGACTTTGCTGCAGACGGCAAGGGC
>Ga0070747_1001275_pt1 | contig 12351 bp, 13 predicted proteins | sample VirMetDEL_Mar_31_FD_77321 | JGI IMG/M metagenome (GOLD analysis project Ga0070747, IMG submission 77321) | Aqueous microbial communities from the Delaware River and Bay under freshwater to marine salinity gradient to study organic matter... | ecosystem: Environmental > Aquatic > Marine > Coastal...
GTTTAAGCACACAGTAGGCTTTAGCTATAATGAGATTAGTAGAAGATATGTAGATGAGATTCCTGAGTTCTATATACCTGAAGAGTGGAGAAAGAAAGCTGATGATAGGAAGCAGGGATCATCAGAAGAAACAATAGATATAAATCCTTATCATCTTATGATTGATGATTATTTACAATCTATTAATAAAGCAAAGTGGACTTACGTACATTTACTAGGCATGGATGTATGTCCTGAACAAGCTAGAATGATTTTACCTCAGTCTACTTTTACTGAGTACTATGTTACAGGATCTTTATATGCTTGGGCTAGGGCATACGAATTACGCAGTCATAATACTGCACAACAAGAGATTAGAGATTTAGCAAAGCAATGGCATCAAATTATTGTAGCATTGTTTCCTGATAGTTGGATTTCTCTAACCAATAACCTTAAAGGAGGTTCAAGTGAATAAATCAATTATAGGAGGTTTAATTGCTTTATGTTTATTTACATTCAATGTATCCAAATCCTACAGTCAAACCCCAATGCAGCAGGGTTGTCAAAGTTTGGACAAAGCTAAAAGACAAATTGAAGACAAACATGGAGAAAAACTTATCTTCCGTGGGTTATCTCACAGAGGACATATAACTTTTGTATATTACAATGATACTTCTGGTACTTGGAGCGCAGTAATTGTACGTCCAGAGACATCTGATCAACTATGTATGGTTGATGCAGGGTCTACAGGGGAAACAATAGATAAAGACAACACAATTAGATGGTAAAATAGGGCAAATCCTATGAGAGCCATTTTAAGCTAGGCTACAGAGGATGTAGGTATAATCTGGACACTACCTACCAGAGACATTGCTTACACCTCTCTCTGCCTCATCCTAAGAGGTAACTTTTTTAATAATTGGGTAAAAAATGGTTGAAGATCACAAAGGAATACCAATTGTTACCAAGACACCACTTTATACCTTTGATTGGTATGTTAAGTGGATATCAAGTATAATATTAATGATTTCTACAATACTAACTGCTAATAATATTTTCCCTATAAATTTATACTTTCATTCTGTAGGTATTGCAGGATGGTTAATTGTAGGAATGTTGTGGAATGACAGAGCATTGATGGTTATAAATGCATTTGCTTTAGCTACACTGCTCACAAGTTTATTTAGAATACACTTGACACTGTGGGAGTAATGTGCTATGTATCACAAAGTAGTAATAACTAGACCAGAAGGAGATAAGACTAGTAATAGTTTTGACTTATTAAGAGATGCTAAAAGTTACGCTAGAAAGCGTTCTCATCACAAAGATCGAGTCCAGATAATAGAAGAGAATCAGGATGAGATAATTATGTTGTATGATTATATTGTAGAAGATTGGAGTAATAAATATGAATGGATCGGAGATTCAAATGATTGATGCAAACAGTCCTAAAGTAAAATTAATAGTAGGACTATTGATAACAGGATTAATGATTATTAGTGCTATAGGATTAAGTTACGCCGATAGTAAGAAATGGGCTGCAGACGCTAGTTGTCCATATGATAACGTAACAGGTAACTACACAGACTCTGATGGTAATGTATCTGCTTATGGAACTATGGAATCCGCATATGAGTGTGCATTCCTTGGACTACTTCCTAAAGTAGTACAGGATAGATTGGGATCTTTAGGAGATGCTCAGACTAAAAAAGATACTGAGTTAATTTTAAGGTTAAACAGTAATGCACGTAAGTAAGACTAGGGGGGATTAATTTCCCCCTTTATCTTTTGGTGAACCCTGCACCGAAATACAAGCCAGTGATTGCAGCGACTAAGTTTGTATCTAACGGGGTAATTACAAATCCTTGAAATGATTTCCACATCATAGCGTTATCTGGTCCAAATAACCAGTTACTAAATCCACCTTGTAGCTCAGAGTAACCAACAGTTACCATCCAAGGTGTGTCAGGATAGATTAGTGGTATTACTTTAGGTAGCACGATAATAGAGAATACAGCAGACAATGCTATGATTCTTCTAGTCCAGGCAAAATGCTCATCTTTAGTACCATGTTCTCTTGCAGAAGCAACGATCTTACTTTCTTCTGTTAAGGCAGCTATATACATCTTGTTAGCCTCTTGCTTAGACTTGATGTTCTGCCCCCATATGCTCATAACACCACCTAATACGGTTGATGCTAAAAGCGTAAATATTTCCATTGGGAATCCACCCATAATGTTCTCCTTATAATCCTAATGCATTCATTTGGGTTACGTACCCACCTTCTCTCATTCTTGAAGGATTTCCTTCTAATGTATAACGTCCTCCTAATAAACCTCTACGTTTTCTATCTTCATTTATCATTCTTCTATATTCTTCAAGTTTATTATTTTGTGCTTCTGCTGCATAGTTAGCACCTCTATTTGTAGTTGCTTCACCTACGTATTTTAATTGTGGTACAGGATCACCTGCTGCTTTTCTATCTCTATAAAGGTTTCTAATTTCTGCCTTGGTGTATGTTTTTCTAAAGTTATGTAGATTATGTAAGTAAGGCATTTGAGTTTTTATTCTTTCAGAAGTAACCTTTTTTAAGTTATCAAATTTAAAACCTAAACCTTTGTAGGCACGTTTTTCCTCATCTGATAATCCAGTTACCCCCTTATACTCAGCTTCTAATGCTGCTTTTTGTGCCTCTATAGGTAATGATTCATATAGTTCTGTTTGAATTAGAGGTTTAATATTTTTTTCAGCTAACTCCCCTAGTATTTTTTTATATTGAAAAGTGTATTCAGGTACTTCTGATCTAACAGCTAATGCATAGCCATCTATACCTACTCTTTCTAACTCATCCCCTAAATCTCCTCTAGGCATGGGTATTGAAAGACCTGTAGGTTGCTTTACAAAATAAGATGATTTATTTTTAACTGGGCCAGTTACAGATTGCAATGGTCGTGATGCAGACTCTTCCCCAAAGACACCAGTTTGAAAACTAGTACCTCTAACCATTTGCCTAGTAAATTCATTAAATACACCTCTTGCCATTTCTTTTGAATACGTATCACCTTCTTTGGTAATAAACTCTTGAAAACCTTTTTCAAAAGACTGACGTAATTCTGCTGGTCCTAAATCTTTAGCAAGGTCATCAAATGCTTTAAAGGGAGTATAAAATCCTTTAACAACATATCCAATCATTCCTCCTAATAATTCACCAGTTTTTTTAGCTGCTAATGGATCATCAGTATTTAGCTCTGAAATAAATTTTTGAGTTCCTCCAATAAATTTAGCAAATGGACCTGCTCTATCTGTTTGAAGTCCAGTTAAAGCTTGCGCTCCTTCTCCTATAAGTTTTGCATCAATAGGTTCATCATTAAGTTTTTTTCTTATTAATTCACCTAAAAATAAAAATGGTGTTAAAGGAAACAATGGTCCTACGTTAATAGTCGTATTACCAATTTTTATCTCGTCATATCTAGCACCACCTATTGTTTCTCTTATACCATACCCTACACCTATTAAAGCTATACCTTCAAGGCTCTCAACAACACCCTTTCTAAATTGTTCTACATTTTGTAATCTCTTACCTGCTTTAGCTTCTAAAGCTGCTACTTCTTTTCTCATAGTAGCTACATCATTTTTTTGTTTTTGACTTTTAATACCTTTTTTTACAGCAGCACTTATTTTCCCTGTAAGATCATTTATTTTTTCTCTTTCATTTTTAGCTACTTGTTTTGAAGCCCCAACAGTTTGTGCGCCTTTAACAGCTGCTTTTAATATACCACCACCTAAACCTCTGTTTAACGTGTATACAAAACCATTAATAAGGAAGTTAGGAAAGGGTACACCTAATTTTGCTATTGCAATTTTATTAAGACCATTTTGTATAGTATTTATTAAACCACCTACACCAATTACTTCATCACCAGCATTACGCGATTGATAGGTTAGTTTATATGCAAACTGTAATGATTTAGATATCATCTCATCGTTTACTAAATTTAATTTATTTTGTTCAATTAAATCAATAATACCTTTTACTTTTGGGTCTGTAATTTCACCTCTACGGATAGCAGTTTTAACTTGATTGTCTAATTCTGTCATTAAACCAGCAGATTTAATTGCTCTATCTTGCGCTCTGTTAGCTACGTTAGCTACTTTAGATGCAAAACTAAGTTTTTTTAGAAACCCACCTGCTCTGCTATCATCTCCTAAAGTAACAGCAAAGTAATCATCAAAAACATCAAACACTTTACGTTTAGCTTCAGGAAACTCTTTAGCTATAATAGTTGCTAATTCTATTTGTTCTAAGGGATTAAGTAAATTTTTACTTAGTAAAAGACTTTCATTTTTTAAATCTGGTTCTGGTATATCCATACCTAATGCTTTAGATTCAAACTGTGTAAAAAATTTACTACTTTGTAAACTAATATCTAATGTTTCACCTGGTACTCTTAATGCAGAACCAAATACGTTACGAAATGTTGTGGCAGGTTGTGTAACTAAAAAAGATCTCCATATGTCAACAAAAATACCAAATTTGTTTGCCATAGCTCTTTCTGCTTCTCTTTGCACTTTTACTGCTTCAAAGACTTTTGCTTGAGAAGGTGTTAAATTTTTTCTCATTTGTTCTAGTTTGTTACCAATACGACTGTTAGTGTCTACTAGTTTTTTAATACTAGACATTTGTGAACCTTTAGTCATACTTATACTTATGTCTGCTAAAAGTGCATGAGAAAATTGTTCTTGTGTTAGATTATACCTAACTAAATTATTTGCTATACTATCACTTAAAAGATTTCTATCTTTATTTCCAAGACGTATTAATTCACCAAACTTTTCAGAGATCCTTTTCATAGGATCATCCATAATTACTTTTATTGTTGAAGCAGTATTTGGATCAATCTTAGTATTTTCTAAAAAGTTTTGAGCTACATCAAAAATAAGAGATGATACGTTTTCAAAGTCTTCTTGTTTTAAACCTACTTCAAAAATAGTATCTAATTCAGGAATAGATATACTAGGATCTGCTCTAAGTAGGTCTTTTCCTTTTTCAATGTCAGCTTTACTAAAAAACAAACCATAATTGTCTACAAATTTTTTCTGATACGTTCTTTTATTTGCTTCACTTACACCTTTAATTTTATTAAATTCTACTAATGTTGTTTTTCTTTCATCAAACAAACCTGTTTTTGGATTTTTTGTTTGACCAAAAGTAGTAGGTAAAAACTCTACTTCTGCCTTACCATCTATAATACTTTTAATAAGACCAAACTCACCATAATTTTCGGGATCATCTATTAATTTTTTTGTTTGATCAGTAGGTTTAACATATGTTCCTATAACGCTTAAAGGGTTAAAAGTACCTGTTTGTTTATCAACAAAATTTTGTACAGTGGCTGATCTGGCAATCTTTCCTTGAGCCGTATTCTCTATAGTTTCTACTTGTTTTTTAATTACCTCTCCTGCTTTTGTTAATTGTTTTGCAGCCGATCTACCACCTAAAGCACCAAATGCACCACCAGTTATTGCACCTATACCACCCATCAAAGCGACATTACCAAGATCCATTTCATCTTGAAGTCCTAATTTATCTGCACCTTTTACATTTTCTATAGATAATCCTTGACCTACACCTTCAACTCCTCCAATACCTGTACCTAAACCAACAGTTTTTTTCGCAGCACCTTTAGATATTTCTTTTGATATATTACCTTTAAACGCATTACTTATAATTCTATTTAATGCTATTTTACCTATTGATCTACCCACAATAGATCCTACACCAAAACCTAAAATGTTTAGTGGATCTAATATACCTTTACCAATATATTCTGCCGTTGTTGCTAACCCACTCTGTTGCCCAGCAAAATCTTCCAGATCTTCATCTACAGCCCTATATAATCGGCCTAACTCTAACCTTTCTCCATCATCTTTAATATCAGCTACTTCATTAGCAAACATTACAGCAAGACCTGTATTGGACATTACACCTCTGTATGTACCTAAGAAATCCTCTAATGCTTCTTCTTTAGTGCCAAACTTTTTATTTTCTCTTTTAGCATAACTACGTAAGGCTCTGATATTATCTTCATCATCGAGAAAGTCTTCAGTTGTCACCTTTTTTTCTGACATTACCTTCTATTCCTTCTATTTCTTTTTACAAATGGTTTTTCTTCTTCTACTTTTGGTTGTTTAAGTTGTCTCTGTCTAATTCTACCACTAACTCCTCCTCTTCCTTCTGCCTTTAACTTTATTGTTTCTTTTTTCCCTGTATCAGTAATAGCTATTGCATCACCAAATTCTAGTTCAACAGCTAAAACAGTTCCTGCTTTGTATTGATCAGTATCTTCTATAACAGTAATATTGTAATTATTTTTATCTACTTGTTGTATATTTGGATCAGTCTCATGGCTACGTAGTAAATAACTACCTGCATCACCAGTTACAGTTCTTAGTTTTGTGCCTAATGCAGAAGATAATATAGAAAGATTATTTGAAACAGGTTTTTCTTCTTTACCTTTTCCTCCACCTGTTGGTAGTTCATTTAACTCTTCACCTTTCTTTAATTGTTCTATCCTTTCTCTTCTTTCAAATCTGTTATCTATTTTTGATAACTCAAGTTTAATTTGATCTACTCTTTTTTCAAAATCTTTTTGTTCTGTATCACTTTCTTTATTTTTAGGTGCAGCTTTTTCTAAAATTAATGAAAGATCTCTATACAGTATATCTGTATCTGTTTCACTATATCCAGAATTAATCATAGAACGTGCTAATTCCATCGCTTTAGTTCCTGTTTTAATGTCGTTTTCTCTTTTTGTTCCAGGTTCTGCTGATAATTCTGCTCTTGTTGAACGATCTCCTTCAGGATAAGTTAATACTAATCCTCCATTAGCCGCTATTAAATTTTGTACAGATCTTTCTAGTCTGAATGCACCTGATCCATCTAGTACTTTAAATATCTCACCTGTTTCAGGTATTTGACTTTCACTTACTTTTGGATCTAATTTTACTCTACTAGCTACTTGACCAGGAATGTTTTCTGGTTTTCTAGCAACTATACTTTCAGCAAAAGATTTAGGTTTACTTAAAGCTTGATCAGTCTGTTGATCAACCGTTGTTTTTATAAAAGGAACTCTATACTTACTAAATAACTCTATTTTAGGATTACTTTTTGCGTTATATATTTCATTAACTATACTTGCAGTAGCAGTATCTTTTCCTTCTATAGCAACATATTTTGCCCATTTTCTACCTAAATTAACTTTAACACTTGATAAATCTGGTGTAATACCTGTTTCTTTAATATATTTAGATATTGCGCTTTTAAACATAGGTTGACTAAATAATACATTAGCATTATCTTCTGCAAGTTTTTTTCTTTCAGTTATTTCTTCTAATTTTTTTGCTCTTTTTTTATTTTCTTCTCCTACAACTTTAATTTGTTGTTCCGCTGCTTGTACAGCTAGAGCTTGTCTCTCATCAGAAATTTCTTCTTCTTCTCTCATAGCTCCTAATTGAGTGGCAGTAGACCCAAACATAGTAGAAAAACTAGTTAAAGCATCACCAATAAGCTTACCTGTAGCCCTTCTTTCACTTCTATCAGGTATCATACGAGCAATAAAACCAGTATCTTTAGACTCTTCTTGCTGACTCATAATTCCTTGTGTTTTTTGTTCTTTTATTTCTGCCATTACTCTCTCCTACCCATTAAACCTGTATTGGGAATTTCTACTTCAGGTTCCTCTTCAGGTTCTTCTTCTGACTCTATTTCTAATTCTTCTTGAGAATCTACACTTGTACTTGATTTAAATTCTTCATATCTTTCTAGTTCTTCCATAGCTTCTTCTAATGAGTCATCTTCTGATCTTTCTGCTAAAGCAATATGTTTTATATTTTGTTCCTCTAATAAATCTAATACGGCATCAAATACAGGACCAAATATTAATATCATAACTTCATGTGTATACTGACCTAAAGCCCACCCAGAAAATACAACAGCCCGAACTGTTAACTCAACTGGTATATCTAATTTAGCAGATATCATAATTCTTTCAAAAGCATCTGGTGATTGTAATTTGTTCATTACAAATTCATACGCTTCATCAGGATCAGTAAATACTGGCGGTCTTTCATGTGCTTCCGTACCCAGTTCTTCTGTTAAAGAAGCCCCAGGTATAGGCCCATCAAACATACCTATAGTATCCTCTTCCATTTCTGGAGTTTCTTCTACTGCGATATCTTCTTCCATTTCCATTGCCATGATATTTTCCTTTATTATCCAGTTAACCCTGAGACTGCTTTCATTTTAAATCCTTTACCTGATACATTACCCACTCTTGCTTTATTTATAGGTATAGTTGATTGAGATGCTCTTGGTGGTTTTGATTTTCTTTGGCGTGATACATCTGAAATTCTAGATGTTACAGATACTTGTGGTGTTTTCATTTGAGAAAACGCTGGTCCTTTCTTTTCTTTTCTTTTATTAAATATACTCATAGCTATTTTACCGAAAAGAGCTTGTCCTGCTGCTGCTGTAAACATTTTATACCTCCTTAACTAAATACGAAATCAACGATTCCACCTACAACATTATTTACAATTCTTGTTCTTTGCGCTCCTCTTGCAATGTCTTTTGAAGTTTCTAAATTTTTATCAAAAGAAAAGGAAGTTAAAGCTAGTTGGTTTCTAAATGCGGTATCATTTAATGAATTAACTCTTGCAAAATTAACTTTATCTCTGTCCTCTTGTAAAAGATTATTCAGAGCAGTTTGATTTATATTAAATAAATTACGAACATTAAATTCGTTCTCCGCATTTCTTAAAGTAGTGTTAGCTGTATTTACGTTACGCTTATACACTGCATTTGCTTGATCTATTAAAATTGCATTTTTTTGATTAAATTGTTCTCTAGTATTTTGTAAGCTAGAGTTAAACTGTTCTACAGCGTTCTGTTGACCAGCATTATATCTTTCCATTGCATTTGATTGAGCAGCCTTAAACTGAGCTGCATTATTAGATAATGAAGAAAAGAATTGATCATTTTGTTGTTCACTTGCAGCATTAAATTGTTTTGCTGAATTTACAGCGGCTTGATCTCTAAATAATGACTGTACTCTGTTAGATGTATTTGTTACCCTAGCCTGTTGCTCATTATTTAAATTAGTAAGATCTAATTGCATAGTCATCTGAGCATTTAATACTTCTGCTTGTTGTCTATTATTTAAATTTAACTCTTGCATACTTCTATATGTTTGAGCATCAGCAGCAGCAATAGGTGTAGAAGCTTCCATAGCAGCTTGTACGATAGCAGCACCTGCCATACTAGATGCACCCATACCTCTAGCAGCCAATCTTTGTTCAGCTAATCTAATAGCACCAGCAGCAAATGGAGGTATTTTACCATCTTCAAATTGCTCCATTAAACCTTCTAACTGTCCTTGCACAGTAGCTTCTTTTTCTACTACACCTGACTGTGCTTGAACAGTATCTGTCAGTCCTTGTTGTTTGGCTGCAATCATTGCTTCTTTTTTAACATCTTCAAAACTTTTTTCTGCATCAAATGTTGTTGAAGTTGTTTTAGTTGGATCATCAAAAGTTGCTGTAGTTGCTAAATTTGCTTTAAATTGACCTGTAGTAGCATCTAAAGTATATGCATCAGAATCCAAAAATTCATCAGGGTTTGTTTGTATTTCTTCTAAATCTAGTATAGTACCGCCTTTATAATAGGAATCTCTTTGTTCCTTACTACCAAATGCATCAAAGTGATCTTTACCTGATGCAAAATCACCTCTTAATACAGCAGCTGCGACATCAGGAAAATCTCTAAGATATTTTTGTTCATCAAAAGTACCCTGTACCATAGCTGACTGAGGATCTTTAAATAAATCTTCTTGCATACCTATTTGAGTTTTTTGACCAAAGGGATCTACAAAACCTTCTCTAGTTCCTACTGCACCTTGAAATGCCTCTAATCCACTCCCACCAGATAAATCTGTAAAATCACCTTTATATCCTGTTAGTCTACCTTTTTCTCTATTTTTAAGAGCTTCTATTGTTTGAGCTAAAGTTGCAGGATCTTGATTACGTATTACATCAATAGATGGTAAATCACCCCCAGCAAACTCTTCTCTAATCTGACCTGTATCAGGATTTATAAAATTATCTAAATCAGCAATGTTGTTTCCAATTTGTACTTCTTCAGGGTTTGATGGGAGAGAAGTTTGACCATTTCCAGCAGTATATACACTAATACCAGTAGTAGGATCAATACTTCTTACCTGTCCTTCAGGTATGGAACCTTTTGCAAGTGAAATAGCATAATTACTAGGAATACCACCTTTAAATGATCCAGAAAATTCATCTAACCTATTTTGAGGAATAGTAGTAAATTGACCATCTGTCCCAAAACCAGGATCAAAATATTCAAGTATTCCTGTTTGTGGATTTACCCGTGTTTGTGCTGACATTATAAACTCCTATTAAACTGGCCTGTTATTCATCAGAGATGCATTTCTACGCATAAGATTCTGTATTAGAACATCTCTTGGGTCAGCTGCCATTGGACCCATTGGACCTACTTGTTGATTACTTGGGGTAGCCCTTGGTGCAGATTGAGCAAACTGAGCTGCTTGCTGTTGAACTGCTGGTTGTTGTCTTTGTTGAGCCATCATTTCAGCAGTACGGTTAGTCTGTTGGCCTACACCTTGTACTTGTTGTGTCATAGCTGCTTGATTTGCTCTTTGAGTACCTTGAATATCTCCACGTTGAGTTGTAGCACCACGTTGATATTGTTCAGCAGCAGTTTGAAATGCACCTATTTGACCACCTAATGTAGAAGATACATCACCTAGCTCTGCTGTTATGTCTCTTCCTACTCCAGTTAATTGTGTGCCTAATCCTGTTTGACCAGACATTAATCCAGCCTGACCTGCATACAATCCAGTAGGTTTTTGAGTAACAGTACCGTCTTCACCAGTTACACCAGCAGTACCTAAAGCTCCTATCTGTGTACCTAACCCTGTTTGACCTTCTTGCAATGCAACTTGGTTTTCAGATAAGGTAGTTTGACCTCCTGCCAATCCTGCTTGACCTGCAAATAAATCTGTTTGTCCTTCACCAGCAGTTCCAATACCAGCTTGTATATTGGCTTGTCCACCCACTAAACCTGTTCCTGGTGTAGTACCAGTACCAGCAGTTCCAATACCTGACATGATACCTCTTTGACCTGCAAATAGATCTGTTTGTCCTGCATCAGTATCGGCAGTTCCTATTTGTGTGCCTATACCAGTTACTTGCTCACCTAAAGGAGTTACTATATCTCTTATACCTTGCTGACCTGTAGCTAGTCCTGCTGTTTGACCCATAAGAGTTGTTTGATTAGCATCAGTTTGAGCAGTAGTTGGTGTTCCTATACTACCTGCTACACCACTAATAGCACTTTGTACAGGAGCAAGATCTACAGGATCAGGTGGAGGTGGTGCAGTAAAATTTAATGTAGTACTACCAGCAGTTTCAGCAGCAGTTCCACCACCCGTAGGAACAAAAGGTGCTAAACTATTAGCAGGTCTTTTATTTTCTGCAATTTCAGTTGCTCCTGCCATGTCATAATGTGCTGAAGCAAATCTAAGAATATTTCCACCATAATTAGCTTCTTCTGGTGTTCCTGCTATGTTATCTCTATAGTATTGAAGCAAATCATTATTATTTGCTAAATAGTTAGTAGCTTCATTAGTTCCTAATGGCATCTTACTTCCCTCTCTCTAATACTTTATCTAATTTATCTTCTAATCTATGCAGAGCTTCTGTAACCATACGCATATCTTCTCGTAGCTCTTGCTTAGTAGAGTAATCTTCTCTAGTTCTGTTCAAAAGTATATCTATACGTTTAACCTCTGCCATAAGATTCCTGAACATCCATATAGCAGGTGCAATCACCAGCGTTAGTACTACGTTCCAAAAAATTACTGGTGATATTCCCTCCATGATCTAGTCTCCTACAATGTAGCATTACAAGCGTCTAAGGCATCCCATACTACTTTAGCGTGGGCTGCATTATCAAATGCTTTAGTATTATCAGGATCAGCATCCGTTGGATCTGGATCTTTCCAATCACCTGACACAGAAGCTAGATACGTTTGTAAGTCAGACTTACTAGCAACCTCAGTAAAATCACCGCTACCCCCATGTTTAACAATGCCGATCATAACATTATCTCTAGGTGACGCAGTATCAGCATCTACAACTACATAAACCCCATGCATACCCATTGGGCTATGCCCAAAGTGCAAGAAGTCTGGTATTGTTCCATCAGCATTCAGCCGATATTTACATACTTTATAAGCCATATTAGTTCCTCTCCTATTCGGCTGCTTCTAA
>Ga0070747_1001278_pt1 | contig 12343 bp, 10 predicted proteins | sample VirMetDEL_Mar_31_FD_77321 | JGI IMG/M metagenome (GOLD analysis project Ga0070747, IMG submission 77321) | Aqueous microbial communities from the Delaware River and Bay under freshwater to marine salinity gradient to study organic matter... | ecosystem: Environmental > Aquatic > Marine > Coastal...
GGTAGTTACTTTGGGCAGTATGCCTACGGCGTAGCTCGTCCAGACACAGCGAGAATACAGCCTGCAACAACTTGGTCGCTTGATACATGGGGTGAATATCTTGTAGCCTGTAATGAGGATGATGGGAAAATTTATGAGTGGCAATTGAGTAATTCTACAAAAGCCGCAGTATTGTCAAACGCGCCGACAAGTAATGAGAGCATCGTCGTAACTGAAGAAAGATTTTTGTTCGCATTAGGTGCAGGCGGAAATCAACGTAAGGTGCAATGGTGTGACAGGGAAGATAGCTCCACATGGACGCCAGCCGCAACAAATGAAGCTGGTGATTTAGAGCTAAACACAAGTGGCAGAATTATGGCTGGCATAAGAGTGCAAGGCCAGACTTTAATATTAACAAGCATGGACGCCCATGTAGCGAATTACATTGGAGCGCCATATGTTTATGGTATTGAGCGTGTTGGAGCGAGTTGCGGATTAATAGCAAACAAGGCTGTGGCTTCAGTTGATCAGGGTGCATTCTGGATGGGCAATCACTCATTCTATGGGTATGCTGGCGGAGCAGTACAGCAGATAGAAAGCGAAATATCAGATTATGTATTCTCAGATATAAACCGAGCGCAAATATCAAAAACTTTTGCAGTAACAAACAGCACATATGGCGAGATATTCTGGTTCTACCCATCTGGGTCATCTACAGAAAATGACAGATATTGCGTCTATAATTATGTTGAAAACACTTGGTATATTGGTGAGCTAGGCAGAACTGCTGGTTATGATATGGGTACATATCGACAACCAATATGGGCAAGCGCAGAAAACAACAAGTTATACGAGCATGAGGTTGGCTTCAATTATGACACGCTTACACCATTTGCTGAAAGCGGATCAATCGCACTAGGCACTGGTGATAATGTAATGTCAGTCACAGAAATGATCCCAGACGAGAAGACGCAAGGCGACGTGACAGTTACATTTAAGACAAAGTTTTATCCTAATGGCACTGAAAGATCATATGGGGCGTTCTCCATGTCTAATCCAACTTCATTAAGATTTACAGGCAGGCAAGTTAAATTAAGAATTGAGGCGGCTAATTTAACAGATTGGCGTGTTGGCATAAATAGACTTAATGTTACATCTGGTGGGGCGAGATGAGCGAACAGCCACAAAAAGCTCCAGACGTTATTGGCAATGATTGGCGCACATGGGGTCGAAGGCTTGTTCAGCATTTATCACAAACTAGATCTGCATTGGTTCAACAAAATGGTGAAGAGAATGCGGCAGATGACGCAACTCTTATGTGGGACAGGGTTAACCTATACCCAATTATAAGTAGATCAGGCGCTTTTCGTGAAATTATATTAAAGAATGCAATTCCTGCATCTAGTGTGGGTGTAGCTGGAGATAAGGCTGGATTAATATCTTGGGATGCATCATATATTTATGTATGCACTGCGGCTCACGATGGGTCAGCTCACATTTGGAAGCGCGTTACATTAACAGGTGGTTCATGGTAATGGACGAAATTATTGAAAATTGCAGGGAATGGATCGAGGCCGCTTTGGAGTATTCTGGCGGCACTCACGATTTTATTCATGTAGTTGAAGGGATTAAGGCTGGCACAATGCAACTTTGGCCTACACCAAGGGGGTGCATCGTGTCTGAAATTGTGGTATATCCATTAAAGAAGCATCTAAATATTTTCCTTGGCGGCGGCGAGTTGGATCAAATAATGGATATGCACACTGACGTAATTAATTGGGCAAAGGCTCAAGGGTGTTCAGCGTTGACAATGACAGGTCGCGCTGGATGGAAAAAACCACTATCGGAACATGGTTGGGATCAACTGCATTCCTCATACATTAAGGAGTTAACATAATGTCAGGCGGAAAAGGTGGCTCAACCACTTCAGAAGTAACAGTACCAGCATACATTGAAAATGCGGCAAAAGCTAATTTAGCGAAAGCTGACGCAATATCTCAGGTTGGATTTACACCATATTACGGCGCAGACGTTGCGGCTTTTAATCCAATGCAACAGGCATCATTTCAAAATACGGCAGATAGTGCTAGTGCATTTGGTATGGCTACACCGACAAGCCCAACAGATATTATGGGCAACATGGGTGCGCCACAAACTTACGCAAATGGTGTGACAGGTTATTCCTCAGCGCCAATGTTCCAAGATGCAGTTGATACATTAGGTTACTTTAGGCCAAATCAAAAAGCGCTAATGGATAGTTTCTTTGTAAATCCTTACACTGGATTTGATCCAAGTGGCGCTTATTCAGCAAGCCCAGCAAGTGGCGTGGCTATGGAGATGCAAGGGCAAAACCCAAGTTTTAGGCCAAACACTACTGACTATGGGTCAAACAGCTCGTATTATAATAATCCAAATGGCGGATTTGGAAATGTTGTCATTGGATACGACGCAAATGGATCTCCAATTATGGCAACACAGCCAGCCCCGTCAGGTGATTTGGGTGGAATGAATGTAGATCCAAATGCCGATTTAGATTGGGAGGCGATGAGGCGCCAATCTCGCAAAGATGATAATAGACAAAGGCTTGAAGATTTAATGGCCTCGCAGACATCTTTTGGCGCAAGTCTGGGAGAGCAAGAGATGCAGGATTTGGCGGATGTTATATCTTCTGATAACTACAATCCGAGAAAAGATACTATTGGGAACACTATGACGGCGGAGCAAAGAAATAATTTATCTCAAGCTCAAAGACTTGCACAAGAAGATATAGCTATGAATATGACGGGCGTTGCTAATATGGGCTTTGGCGATGGTATTAAAAATATTACAAATGTGATGCCAACAAGTTTTAATAATCCATCAAGTGGGCGTTTCTTGCAAGGTTTTTACAAAGATGAAAGTGGAAATCTGTTACCGCGTCCAGACAATGTTGGCGGCTCTTACGGCGGCTCTTTAATAAATGGTCAAATTACAAATCTTACTGGTATGCCAAGCACACTTGCTCGCGCTGGTGCAGAAGTAATTAGCGCGTTAGACTTTGAAAGAGGCGTTGATATGCAATCTGCATATAATAAAAAACTTGCGGATGAAGCCTACGAAAAAGCATTGGCAAACAGTTTACCGACGATTTCACAGATACAACCAGCCATGCCAACACCAGCACAACAAGCCGTAGCAACAAGTAGTGGCGCTGGTAAATCACAAAGCTCTGCTTTGAAAAAAGAGATGGCTAAGCAAGCAGAGTCAAGAGCGCGAATAGACAGAGAGCGTGATAGTTATTATTAAATGAATAAGATGACAAATTTTAAAAGAAAAGAGGCTTAATATGGCTGGTGGTGGACAAGTAAGGCCAATGGGTGGCGCAATACAAAGCGCATTAAACTCTGGGCAAGGTATAGGTAATTTTGTAAATAGCGCACTTGGAGCAATGCAAACCCCTTTAAGGGGTACAAGCACAGCAGTAGCTCCGATGCGTGGAAATCCAGCGCCAGCCCCAATGAATATTATGTCTGGCAACAATCCAGCGCCTAGCGTTTCGCCGCCATCAATAGCGCCTCAAGGTAACTTTAATGTTAACCAAGCGGCGGCTGGTGGATTACAGCAGGCGATGCAAGGCACGCAGGCGGCAATGGGCTACAGCCCAGCGCAGATACAGGCAACTGGATACAATCCAACTATGCAGTCATCTGTGGGCAATCAGCAGGGCTTTGGATATAACGCAGGGCAAATTGCAGGATCAGATTTGTCTGCATACGAAAATCCATATGAAGATCAAGTTGTTCAGAATACATTGCGAGATATTGGTAGCGCTCAGGAAATGTCACTCAATCAAATGGGCGCTCAGGCGACACAAGCCAATGCATTTGGCGGATCTCGACATGGAATAGCTGAAGCTGAGACACGCAAAAACTTTGCAGATCAGGCATTAAATTCAATTGCTGGACTAAGACAGCAGGGCTTCAATCAGGCATTGCAAAATAGACAGTTTGATATTGGACAACAAACGGCGGCAGATCAGTATGGGGCAGGATCAGCTCAGGCGGCTCAAGCGGCGAATATTGCTAGAATGCAAAATATCAATGCACAAAATGCGGCGGCTCAAACTGGTGCTAATCAATATCTATCTAATAACTTGATGTCAGCTCAACAGCAAAACATTGCTAATCAAATGTCAAATCAAGGTGCAAGATTAGGCGCGGCAAATCAAATGGGTGCATTAGGTCAGCAGGCATTTAACACTGGTCAAGCAATCCAAAATCAACAAGCGCAACAAGGTATTCTACAACAGGGAATGCAACAGGCACTTATTGATGCGGCTAAAGCTCAATATGCAGGATACACTGGCTCACCAATGCAGGCACTATCTGCGCCATTGGCGGCACTAGGCTCAGTACCTAACCAATCTAGCACAACAAACAGCATGAAACCTGGCCTTTTCAACTACTTACAGCTCGGAGCTAATGTAATCGGAGGTATGAAATAATGATCGGATTTCCAAGTAGAAACCCATTAGAAGAAACAAATTTGCAAAGAAATTACCCATTGCAACAGCAACAGCAACAGGTAATTCAAAAGCAAGTTAATCCTCTGGTAACTGGTGGTGGTCAAACCCAGATGCAGGGTCAGCCACAGCCAAGAACTGGCATGGCTGGATTATTTGATAAACTTACCACAAGATCTGGCACAACAGGATTATCTGGGCTAGAGAATTTTGCGGCAAGTTTAGACCCATTAATATTACCAGAGCTAAGAGCTGGCGATGCTATTAGAGATCGTGGCGCTCAAAGAGTAAAAGCTGGTGATGTTAACAAGACAATTGAATACTTAGAAGCTAACGGCATGGCTGACATGGCGGCGATAATTAAGGCTAACCCAAGCGCGGCTGGCAACGTATTATCTGCGATTGCGGCAAACAGATTAAAAGCGCCAAAAGACGACAGCACAAACTTAATGAAAAATTATAAGTTTATGAGAGAAAGAGGAATGAGCCATGAAGAGGCGTTGGCTCAGATTAAATCTGGTACGACGATAAACACTGGTAACATGGAAAGCACTTTAGGTAAAAAACTTAAAGAAAAAATGGGTACTACTTTGGCGGATCAATACGCGGCTGGTGGGTCATCTTCACAGCAGTTGATTGATTTAAACATATTACAAGAGCTTGCACCAATGCAAACAAGCGGTGCTATTAAAGGTAGGATTGCAGAAATGTTCCCTGAGCTATCTGATGTAGCATCTGTCAGGGACGCTATAATTAAACGATTAGCTCCCAGCTTGCGTGTTGAAGGATCAGGTTCTACATCAGATATAGAATTTGCCGCTATGTTAAACTCATTGGGTAGCTTGAGACAAACGCCAGAAGCAAATATGGCAATTGTTGCTGTCATGCAGTCAAAAGCTCAGTTTAATATTGATAGAGCCAGAATAATTGGTGAATTTGCATTAGGTGATATGACCTCAGAAAACATGCAGGAAATTAATCGTAGGATTGCAGAGCTAGAAGATAACATGCAAATTCCAGCTCAAGTGCAAGCCATATTAAGCACATATAAAAATCAAAAGGGCAGAAAACCAATAACTGTTTGGGACAGAGAAACAAAAGAGTTTGTAACGCAATGATAGAGATACAGATAAAAGGCCGCGACGAGCCAGTTTATTTTCCAGATGGCACTTCCGAGGCAGATATTATAGCGGCGTTAAAAACCCTAGAGCCACCAAAAGGAATGGTCGAAAAGACTGTTGATTGGTTCAAGGGCGGACAGCGCGAAGACTTTATTCCGACAGCGTTTAACGCAAACTTGGGATTGCCTGCTGATAAGAGCGCCAAGTTAGTTACGTTGCTTTCCACCACTGCAAGCGATGACCGATTAGAAATGGGCATAAAGAACATTCTACCAAAGGCTACGTTTGACAAAGACCAGTATGGCAATCTAGTTGTCACTGCGCCTGTCTATCGTGATGGCAAGGAAACTGGTCAATTTAACAGGTTCTATCCAAATCCTGCTGGCCTAGACACGACTGATGTTATGATTGGATCTGGCGCGGCGGCGTTAGCCAGCCCAGTTGCCAAAGGATTACAATTCTTAGGCGCTCCAATTAAAAGGGCTTTAGGTGGCGCGGCTATCGGAGCAACTGAAGCTGGTTTAGTCGAGGGTGTAAGCTCATACCTAACTGGCGACGATTACCAGTTTAGCGACTTAGTATATGGCGGCTTAGGTGGCGCGGCTGGTGCAAAAATTGGTGAATTATTACAGTTTGTATCAAGGTCATTTAAGCAAAACCCAAAGTCAGTTATTGGCGAAGATGGCTTAATGAAACCACGCATTAAGGCAATGCTAACTAGAGCTGGACTAGATCCAGACCAAGTTACGAAAGAGCTGGCACAAGATTTTCAAGCTAGAGTTAATGCTGGCGTTGACCCAACACAAGCTGGTCGCTTATCTGAGGCGTCATCCTTACCAGCTCCAATACCATTGACAGCAGGACAAGTTACAGCCTCAAAAGGCACTCAGTTATTTGAAGATATGGCAGAAAAAGGTGCATACGGCGCTGACGCTGAGAAAGTTATGTCTGGTCAAAGAGAAGCCGCTAAGGAGGCAATACTAGAAAACGTGCCACTAATCCAAGAAAGATTAGCTGGTGGAGTAAGCCCGATTGCTGAAAAGGGGCTTGGTGGCGTTCAAGTGCAAAACACTTTGGTAAAATCATTAGATCAAGCCAAAAAGGAAGCTGACCAATTATATACAGCCGCTAGACAGACTGGCAATGCTGACTTAGGGCTTGTGAGAGGCGACTTTGCCGACACGCTAAGAGGCGGCGTAAGGCAAGATTTTAACTTAGCAACAACGCCTATGACAAACTCAATATTGGATAGTATTGATGATGTTTTAGGTCAGGGTGGCGATATTAAACAATTATTTGCAATTCGGACACAGTTTAATAATATTAGTGATCGTGTTGACAAAAAAGCTGGTCAAAAAGCTAGAGATTTATTTGATCAAAAACTAAAAGAATACGCCGATGAGGCATTAATCGCAGGAGATCAAGACGCGGTTGCGGCTTGGAGTAAAGCTATCTCAAACTATAGTGAATTTAAAAGTTTGTGGGATACTAAAGGTGGCATATTAAAAGCACTCACTTCAAGACAAGGTAGAGATGACGAAGAATTAGCCCTAGTTGTACCTCCAGAGGGCGCGGCTAAGTATATACTTGGCGCATCAAACAATAAATTAATGTCGGCAGGAAATATTACTAGAGATTTAGTTACACTTAAAAAGCAATTACCGCCATCAGATTTTGCCGCAATAAAACAAGAGGCTTTCTTAAATTTAGTTGATGATGTAAGCAGTGAAGGTGTCGATGGGGTCACATTTTCTGGAACAAAGTTTTTAACCAAATGGTCTAAAATGAAGAAAAATCAAACAGCAATAAAAGCATTATTTTCGCCAGAAGATATTAAGCTAATTAATCAGTTTGCAGTTGTGTCAGCTAAGGCTACAGGTGGAGCTAAGAACAGCTCAAATTCTACACCAGCATTTTCTGGACTAATCCAAACACTATTTGCGGCATTAGGCAGAACAAACACAGCTAGGACACTTATGAATGCACCAGTTATACAAGGTGGTGCAAATGTAATATCAGGCGGAAGAGCCAGATCTAGCATAGACCCAACTGGTCAAATTCCACCTAACGCCATATCTGCTGGCACTGCTGGAGTTGCGGCTTCCACCGACGAGGGTAGAAATCTAATAGAAGAAAAACGCAGACAAGCTCTAGGCTTCTTTGGTCGCTGATTATTAATTAAGGAAAAAACATGGAACTAAAACCAAAATCTATAATTGAAATCGAGGGTATAGTTTCGGATGCCATTGAGGATGCAGTTTCTTTTGTCGAGGGCGAGATTGCTGAAGATAGAATTAAGGCACAAGAATATTACGACGGCGAGGTTCACTTAGGTCACGAAGCTGGTCGCAGTAGTGTTGTGGCTACAAAAGTGCGTGACACAGTAAGAGCTGTAAAGCCAAGTTTAATGCGTATATTCCTAAGCACTGCAAAGCCAGTGGAATATATTCCACGCGGCGCAGAAGATGTGGCTATGGCAGACCAAGCGACAGAATTTATGCACCACGAATTTACCAGATTAAATGGTTACCGCGTAATTAATGATGCGTTCCAAGATGCACTTGTTAAGAAACAAGGCATCGTAAAAGCGTATTGGATGACATATCCAGAAGCTGAAATATTCACATATACAGATCTATCTGACGATGAATACACATATCTGATCGAAGACGAAAGCGTGACAGTGCTAGAGCATAGCATGGAGATGACGATTGAGATGGACGCGATGGGTATGGAAATGGAGATGCCTATTCACAGCGCCAAGATTAGCCTGCAAAAAGAAAAAGGCGAATTGTGTATAGAAAGCGTACCGCCAGAAGAATTTTTCATAAGCAGAGATGCAAGGACAATGAAAGATGCATATCTGGTGGCTCACAGAACTGAGATGAGAGCTGGCGACGTTGTTGCAATGGGATTTGAGCCTGATGAGATATTTGGATTAGACAGCTTTGAGGGTGGTGGCGATACATCATCAAGTGAAGAATTTGCTCGACGCGGATACGACACTGATTTCAGTGATGAAGATCCAGCAGATCCAGCAATGAAAAGCGTAACAATTACCCAAGCATATATGAGAATTGACGCGGACGGGACGGGAATACCAATCCTACACAAATTAACTTGTGGCGGCACAAAGTATAAATTACTTGATTTAGAGCCATGCGATGAAGTGCCATTTGCTAAATTTGAAATTGATCCAGAGCCACATACTTTTTATGGCAGATCTCTAGCTGAGATAGTGATGGATGATCAGGACGCGGCAACATCAGTTTTACGAGGCATATTGGATAACGTCGCAATGACAAACAATCCGCGTATGGCAGTGACATCTGGCGTTAATATCGATGATTTACTGAATAACGAAATTGGCTCAATCGTGCGTATGCAACAAATGGGTCAGGTTCAAGATTTATCAGTGCCATTCCACGCTGGGCAGACATTAAGTGCATTAACTTACCTAGATGGGCTTGTAGAGAGCAAAACAGGCGTCTCCAGAGCTTCTATGGGGTTAGACCCAGATGCAATGCAGTCTACTACTAAAGCGGCTGTGCAGGCCACAATACAGGCTGGAGCTGGTCAAACCGAAGTAATGGTGAGAAACCTTGCTGATGGCATGAAAGACCTATTTGGCCTTATGTTGCGCCTAACCCACAAGAATATTGATGAAGAGCAAATGATGCGAATGAACGGCTCGTTTGTGCCTGTAGACCCGCGTGTCTGGGACGGCTCAATGGACGTGATGATAAACGTCGGATTAGGCACTGGCAGGGAAGAGGAAAAAGCAATGGCGCTTAACCAAGCCCTACAAATGCAACAATTTGTGTATCAAAATTACGGCGCTCAAAATGGTCTAGTGTCGATGACCAATATTCGCAATACATTAGCTGACCAATTGGCAGTTGCAGGAATACGAAATGCTGACAGGTATTTTGCGCCAATAACTGAAGAAATCGAAATGCAAATGCTACAGCAACAGCAGGCGGCACAAGAGGCTCAGGGACAACCACAAGATCCAAACGCGGCATTCTTGCAGGCAGAGCAAATGAAAGTGCAAGCCAAGATGCAATCAGACGCCGCCAAGTTGCAAATGGATATGGCTAAGAATGCTCAGGCTGATGACTTGAAGCGCGATCAAATGGCGCAAGATTTACTTGTAGACGCCGCCAAGATTTACGGCGAATATGGCACTCAAGTTGACGTTGCCAGAGTTAAATCAGAGCAAGATAAAAACCGCATGATTGGTGGCATTGCACAAGGAAATATGTCATAATGGCGCAAGTTATAAGAATAGAAGCTGAGGAAGCCAGACGTTTAAAAAACGATACGGCTTTCCAAAAGTTTTTAAATAATGTTCGTGAAGATCAAATGAAGATTTTCGCAGAAAGTAGTGCATCAGACGTTGATGTGCGCGAGGAAGCTCATTCAATTGTGAGGGCTTTAAACCAGATCGAAACTACACTCGACGCCGCAATATCGGCAGAGGTAATTCTTGATCACAAACAAAGGAAGTAGCACCGATGGCATCGACTACCCTAGAAGAAGCTGTAGACAGCATGATCGTAACACCTGACGCGGAAAAAGATCAGGAACAAAATTTGAATGAAACTGAAGAACAAGTGGAAGCAGTTAGCGACGGCGAAGCTGAAGAAATGGAAGCTGATGAAGAGTATTCAGATGACGCTGAAGAGCTATCCAGCGATGATGATAGCGAGATCGACTACGAAGACCCAGAGGCAGATGACACTGAGCCAAACCAAGAAAGAATGATCGAAGTCACAGTAGACGGAGAGAAGCAGTATTGGACAGAGGCAGAGTTACAACGTGACGCCGCAGGACAGAAGGCGATTAACAAAAGGTTTCAAGAAATAGCCCAAGTGCGAAAGCAGTTTGAGCAGAAAGAAGCCGAAATAGCGAAGCGAGAAGCGCAAGCTCTTGGTCTAGCAAGCCAGATACAAAATGGATCGTTGGTAGCACCTACGCCCCCTAGCTCTGAAATTTTTGAGAGTGACCCAATTGGGTACATGGAACAAAAAATGAAGTACGACGAGGCGAAGACTGCATATGATCAGTCAATGTATCAGGTACAAACTTTACAACAGCAACAACAGCAAGCTCAGTCGCAGGCGCATCAGTCGTATCTGCAAGAGCAGGCCGAGGTGCTTAGAAGACGTATTCCAGAGATTGCCGATCCTGTTAAGGGTGAAGCATTAAAACAATCGCTGGTTCAAACTGGTGTAGCTTACGGATTTACTGAAGACGAAATGTCTATGGTAACTGACGCGAGATACATCGAAGCATTGAACGACGCGAGGAAGTATCGGGAATTGAAATCTAAGCGTAAGGCTACGCAGACAAAAGGCGACAAAGCTCGTCCTGTCGTTAAGGCTGGCGTAAAGAAGCGAAAATCAACTGGCGTTCAAGCGGAGCAACAAAAGGCGCAACAGCGCTTAATGAAAACAGGTTCAATCGATGATGCATTGAGCCTGATGTTAAACAACGATTAACGATTAGTTAGTCTTCTAGTCTCTGAAAGGACAAACACATGGCACAGCCAGCAAATACATACGACTCGTATGACAATGCGAATAGCATTCGTGAAGATATCCAAGATATCATTTACAACATCTCACCAGATGAAACACCATTTTTATCTGCGTGTAAAAAAACATCTGCAAAATCAACTTTGCATGAATGGTCAACAGACACACTAAGATCATCTGCGGCGAATGCCCATATAGAAGGTGACGATAGTGCGGCAACAGCAATATCTGGTGTTACTCGTTTGAACAACAGAACGCAGATCTTTAAAGATGCAATTGTTATCTCCGACACTGACGAAGGTTTATCAAAAGTAGCCAAGCAAAAGGAGATGAGTTACCATATCCTTAAAGCTGGGAAAACCATGAAACTTGATATTGAAAAGGCTCTTTTCGATAACAATGCTAAAGTTGCTGGTTCTGCAACTGCGGCTCGTGAGCTTGCTGGTGCGCCAGTATGGTTAACATCAAACACTGTCAAAGGTTCTGGCGGCGCTGATGCTAATGGTACAGGTTCAAATGCTCGTACTGATGGTACTCAAACAGTATTCACTCAAGCTAAGTTTGATACAGTGATGCAGAGCGTTTGGGAAAATGGCGGAACAGGTTCAAAGACTGCATATTTGTCAGCATTTAATATGACAAAATGTCTTGGATTTGCTGGTAACAACAACCAAAGAGCAAATGTGGTGGGATCTGATGAGAGAGTAATCAACTCAATTTCCATATATTTAACCCCTTGGGGCGAAATATCGCTAAGACCAACTAGAGAGAACAGATCACGCGATGTTTTCTTAATGCAGAACGACACATGGCAAGTGGCTACTCTACGCCCAATGAAAAACGTAGAATTAGCAAAAACAGGGGATAATTCAAAAAGACAATTAACCACTGAACTCACATTGGTATGTACTTCAGAAGCGGCGAATGGCATGGTAGCTGATTGCACAACTTCATAAAACAACTATAGTAAGGGGGGGAAGCCCCCCTTATTTACTATCAGGAGTGATTTGATGATAAGCTCGAAAATAGGCGAAAAAATTGAAATATCCGACAACGGCGAAATTAATATAAAACGCACGTTTGATGGTAGCCAGATGTTGAAAGATGCTGAGTATGCTCGACAGTATGCCGATAATAGCTTTGGCTCAGAAAATAAATTAATTGCACAAGTTGATCCAGCTTTCATTGGTATTTGGCTTAAA
>Ga0070747_1001280_pt1 | contig 12342 bp, 16 predicted proteins | sample VirMetDEL_Mar_31_FD_77321 | JGI IMG/M metagenome (GOLD analysis project Ga0070747, IMG submission 77321) | Aqueous microbial communities from the Delaware River and Bay under freshwater to marine salinity gradient to study organic matter... | ecosystem: Environmental > Aquatic > Marine > Coastal...
ACAATCTCATAGTAGATATTATTAGAGAACAAGCTCCGTCAGATGAAGTTGCCGTACTAATGTCTGGCGGAGTGGACAGTTTGACTTGTGCTTTTGCTGCAACACGCATAGGTAAAAAAGTAAATTGTTATACTATGTATGTTGATGGTAAAGAAACACCAGATAGTATAACTTCAGTTGCTGCAGCAAAAACTTTTGGTTGGGATATTAAACTAATAGATGTTCCAGTTAAAAATATCAAAGATGATTTTAAAAAACTTATACGATCATATGACTGTGTGAAAAAAACTCAAGTAGAATGTACTTTTCCGTTCCTCTATGTCTATCCGCATATCAAAGAGAAACATATAATATCTGGTGTTGCGGCTGATGGTTGGTATGGAGTTTCAAAACGAGCGTGTATTCATTATAAACATACAAAAGAATTATTCGATGAGTTTAGAAATAATTATTTCGGATCATCTAATCCAGCAGGTGTTCGCCAGCAAGAACAACTGTCTAAAGAGATCGGTGCAAACTTAATTTCACCATACTTAGATGATAAAGTTGGTAAGTGGATGATGCAACATGATTGGGATTTTTTTAATAAACCATTTCAAAAAGCAAACATAATAAAAGCATTTCCAGAATTTAAAACATTTGGTAAAAATAGGAAACATGCTAATCTTCAATTGGTTGCTGGCATTCCAGAATATTTTGAACAACTTTTGAATGACAAAGAACTTAATTTTAGGAATAGAAAACGTGTTATGGATTTGATTCGTGATTGGGTTAAAGTTCCTGAAAATAATATAGAAGGATTTTTATCATGAATTACATATCGCTCAATCAAATAAAAGAAGAGATTGAATATACAGAGTATGGTCATCAATATAAAAATTTCTTCATAACTTTGTCTAACGAATCTAAATCTCCAAATAAAACATATTCTCTATTGACAACTAATAGAAAATGTGTTAAATTTCTATTAGATTATTATGGTATATCAAGTTTAGATATGGAAATGTTATTTAACCGCGTGTCTAGTGATCCTGATATCAAAGATACTAATAGCTATTTGTTTAAAGAATTGTCAAATGTTGTTAATGGAACATGGAAACAGGGTGAAGAAACTGAAGATATTGTAGTCAGAGATTTGAAGAATAATCCAGAAATTGCTTCCGTTAAAAGAACAGGGGGTTTGTTTTCAAAAAGAGATATGATTGATAAGGTTGATATTGAGTGTATATTAACGAATCGTAAACAATATAATATTCAAGTAAAACCTTGGAATGAAAAAATAACAGAAAAAGACAGAAGGTCGAAAGCAAATGTTTTTGCGTTTGTTTCTGGAAATAAAATACGATATGAAAGAAATACTTAATGGGAAAACGAAGTGATTTTGTGAGAGTAGAGAGAGATTTTTATCCTACTCCTTACGAAGCAGTAGTTCCTTTATTATCACATTTAAAAGAAAATACATGGTTCCATGAACCGTGTGCTGGCGATGGATCTTTAATAGAGCATTTAAAAAAACATGGTCATAAATGCCATTGTGCTTCTGATATAGAACCACAGGCAGAAGGTATTTTCCAACAAGATGCACTTGAATGGATTAAACCAGAATTTGAATACGGCGACACTTGTTTTATTACTAACCCACCATGGAATAGAAAAATACTTCATCCTCTTATTGAACATTTATCTAATATCGCTCCTACATGGCTTCTCTTTGATGCTGATTGGATTCACACAAAACAAAGCAAAAACTACTTGACTATACTTAAAAAGGTTGTTAGTATAGGTAGAGTGAAGTGGATTAAAGATTCTAAAGGATCAGGAAAAGATAATTCTTGTTGGTATCTTTTTGACAAAAATGAGTCAAATGAAGTATTATTTTATGGAAGAACTGAATGATTGATTATAAATACAACGAAGGTGAAATTCTTCGCCAACTGCAAAAATATATTGATGAGACCTACGGTGAGCATTATTCCAAAAACAAATATCAAGCAACAGAATTCATTATTGACGGTGGTCATGGTGAAGGATTCTGCTTGGGTAATGTTATGAAGTATGCTCAACGATATGGTAAAAAAAATGGATATAACCGAAAAGATTTAATGAAGATAATACATTATGCTATCATTGCGATGTATAATCATGACCTAGAACATGGAGAGACTGAATGAACGAAGTAAGTATTGATATTGGCGAATTGCGAAAGCGTAAAATCATGATTGCCACACCAATGTATGGTGGAATGTGTGGAGGTCAATATACTAGAGCAATGATTGAGTTTCAAAAAGTTTGTAGTGAATATGAAATTGAAACAGAGTTCTTTTTTCTGTTTAATGAATCGTTAATTACTCGCGCTCGGAATTATTGTGTTGATGAATTTATGCGTAGTGATTACACCCACCTAATGTTCATTGACGCTGACATTGGTTTTAACCCACACGATGTTCTTGCTCTTGCTGCAATTGCTGATCCAGATACAGATAAAGATATTGTGTGTGGTGCGTATCCTAAGAAAGTTATTTCATGGGAAAAGATCAAGCGAGCCGTCGATAAAGGTTTTGCTGATGAGAACCCACAGAAGTTAGAAAACTATGTTGGTGATTATGTTTTCAATCCAGCAGATGGTAGTCCTGAGATACCTTTGAATGAGCCTGTAGAAGTGCTTGAAGGTGGTACTGGGTTTATGATGATTCAGCGAAAGGCTTTTGAAAAATATGAAGCGGCATATCCTGAATTTAAATATCTGCCAGATCATGTCCGTTCAGAGAGCTTTGATGGTACACGTGAGATCATGGCATATTTTGATTGTGTAATTGAGCCTAAATCAAAACGATATCTATCAGAAGATTATATGTTCTGTCAGTGGTCACGTAATGCTGGAATCAAAGTTTGGATGTGCCCATGGATGCGTTTGAATCACACTGGTTCATATCAGTTTGGTGGTTCACTTATTGATCTCGCTAACATTGGTGTTTCTGCTACTGCAGACCCTAACGAGAAACTAAAATAAATCTATTGACTTTACTCGTGAATTGACATATACTTAATTATTATTGATTATAACATGGAGCTAAATTATGAATATTTCTGACAATACACTAACTGTTCTTAAAAACTTTTCGAGCATCAATCAAAATCTTGCCGTGAAGTCTGGTAATAAAATCCGTACAATCTCCCCACAGAAGACTGTAATGGCTGTTGCTCAGGTTGAAGACAAGTTTGATTCGCCGTTTGCAATCTATGACCTCAATCAGTTTTTGAGTGCGATCAGTTTGTTTGAAAAACCAAGTTTTACATTTGAATCTCAAAATGTTCAAATTGCAAATGGCAAATCATCAATCAATTATTTCTTTGCTGATGAGTCAATGGTAATGACTGCTCCTGATCGTGATATTGAACTTCCCGATACGCTTGTTGAGTTTAAGTTGACTACCGATATTTTCAAATCAACAATGCAAGCAGCCAGTGTTCTTCAAGCTCCAAATTGGTCTGTTGTTGGTAATAGTTCAATTATCGAAATCGTTGTTGGTGATGTAAGGAACGATACGTCAAATAACTATCGTGTTACAGTTGGTGAAACATCTCAATTATTTGATGTTACATTCAAAGTTGATAACTTGTTAATGATGCAACGTGATTATAATGTTGCTATATCGTCAAAAGGTATTAGCCACTTCACAACAGAGAAAGGTGATCTCAGCTATTTTGTTGCAACTGAAAGCAAGTAGTTATATTTTTTTATTATGAATCTGTGGAGTTTATATTATGGACAATTTGTTATGGGTCGAAAAATATCGACCAGCTAAAATCGAAGACTGCATTCTTCCTGCTGATCTCAAAAAAACATTCGGTGAGTTTGTCAAGAAGAATTATGTACCAAACTTGTTATTGACAGGTGGACCTGGTGTTGGTAAAACAACTGTTGCAAGAGCCATGCTTGAAGAATGCGGTTTCGATTATATTGTGATCAATGGTAGTATGAATGGTAACATTGATACGCTACGAAATGAGATACAAAACTTTGCTTCAACTGTGTCCCTCACAGGCGCTCGAAAGTACGTCATCCTAGACGAAGCTGATTATCTCAATCCTCAATCGACGCAGCCTGCACTTCGTAACTTTATGGAAGAGTTTAGTTCGAACTGTGGTTTCATTATGACTTGTAACTTCAAGAATCGAATTATTGAGCCACTTCACTCTCGTTGCTCGGTTATTGAGTTTAAGATAGGTAGCAAGGATAAACCTGAAATTGCTTCTCAATTTATGAAGCGTGTTGGTAATATTCTTACAACAGAAAAGATTGAGTTTGATCAAAAAGTCGTTGCCGAACTTATCATGAAACACTTTCCAGATTGGCGTCGAGTTATCAATGAGTTACAGCGGTATGCTGCTTCTGGTGTTATTGACACTGGTATCCTTGTCAATATGTCAGAAGACAATTATAAGAAACTTGTTGGCTTTTTGAAAGACCGTAACTGGAAAGAAATGCGTAAATGGGTCGGTACGAATAGTGATATTGAACCAACTGTATTATACCGTAAACTATATGATACAGCTTCAAACTTTATGTCTGACAGAGCAGCGCCGCAACTTGTTCTTCATATTGCAAACTATTCTTACAAGTCAGCTTTCGTTGCCGACCAAGAAGTAAATCTTGTTGCATGTTTGACAGAGATTATGTCTGATTGTGAATTTAAGTGATGTCAAATCCATATGAATATATTAACGCAATCAACTCTGGTAAAAAAATCTCTAAAGATAATTTTAATGAGAAAGGATATGTGCCGTTTATAACTAATAGACAGTTCTCTTATTTTCAAGATACAATCTTTGCTGCTAATGAAATGAATGCCAATCACCATATGAGTGGTGAATCTCAGTTTTCTTTTTTTATAAATATTGTCAGACCTAAGAAAAGATTTTCAAAATGGTCTAAGACTGAACATCACAATGACCTACTAGCTATAGTAGAATACTTTGATTATAGTTATGAAAAAGCTAAATCTGTCATGGATATTTTGTCTACCGGACAAATTAATAATATTAAGAAAAAATTGAGTAAAGGTGGATTGAAAAAATGAATTTTGATATAAACAATCTCGTCGAGGTAAGATTAAGTAACCCCGACGATTTCCTCAAAGTCAGAGAAACTCTCACACGAATTGGTGTAGCATCTAAGAAAGATAAGAATCTTTATCAATCTTGCCATATTCTTCATAAGCAAGGCAGATACTATATTGTCCACTTCAAAGAGTTATTTGCTCTTGATGGAAAGCCATCCAATTTTTCAGAATCTGATATTGCTCGGCGAAATACAATTACAAATCTCCTCAAAGAATGGGACTTAATTGAGATTGTTAATTCATCTCAAACAGAAAGCCCAATATCTCCGATCAGCCAGATCAAAGTCCTTCCGTTTAAAGAAAAAGATGAGTGGGAACTGGTTGCAAAGTATAATATCGGAAAGAAAAAACCAGATTAATTAAAAAAAACACTTGACTTATTAATCATTATAGTCTATAGTTAGTATAATGAGACAACACTTGATAGGCAAATTATATTATGAATTATACTTATACCACAATGATTGATGTTATTAAGCGTATAGCTGAAGATGATACTCCTCGGCACATTCGCCGTCAACTTGCTCGTCTGACTTCTGATGAGAAGCGTAAAGTCCAGGACTTGATGGATTATATTGAACTTGAATTAAGAGAGGTATAAAGTTTATTCCGTGATAGTTCAGTTGGTAGAACAATGGACTGTTAATCCATATGTCCCTGGTTCGAGCCCAGGTCACGGAGCCATAAACGCCCCTATAGCTCAGTTGGCAGAGCGATTCACTTGTAATGAATAGGTCCCGAGTTCGAATCTTGGTGGGGGCACCATTTTTAAAATAGTTTGAAAAAACTATTGACTTTAATATGAAAGTGTAGTATTATTAATAATAACACGAGTGAGTATAAACATTGATCTATTGAGAATGATCATTAACGGTCAAGCCTGTAACGTGTATAAATTTAAGACGCAGGTGGGAATGATGGAAGCCTTCACTAGAAAGATCATCTTTTTGTAAAATAAATGAAAGAGACTATAATATGACTAAAACTGAAAAAGTACTTGCTGCATTTAAAGCTGGTGAAAAACTAACTGCAAAGCAAATTGAATCTCGTTTCAATGTAGGCAATGCTAGAGCTACCGTTTCTGCACTTCGTTTTCAAGGTTTTGCTATCTATGCAAATCCAACAACAAACAGTAAGGGTGAGAAAAAGAGCTTCTATCGTCTCGGTACTCCTTCTCGTGAAGTTGTTGCCGCTGGCTACCGCGCATTAGCGGCAGCATAAAGTAATGCGAAGGGTGAGTTTTTTAATTTTCCTTTCTCACCCTTCGCAAACTTTTTTTATTTTTTTTAAACATTTCTCAAACTATTTTTATAAATAATATTGAAGATGCCTTATGGGTCTTCGCATATTAATCTCGCTTAACTTTAAAAGGAGGTAACAATGGTTACTTACGACTCAATTCGCAAATTCGATCCATTCTTTGTAGGTGCAGACCGACTTTGGAGGCATGTAGATGATCTCCATAAAATGGCAGCAACAAATCAATCATCGAATTACCCACCCTACAATATCATAAAAAATGATGAAGATCATTACACTATAGAAATGGCAGTGGCTGGTTTCACTGATGAAGATATTGATGTGACGCTTGAAGATGCTCAAATCACAGTTGCGGGTTTTGCAAAAGAACAAGATGATACCAAAATTCTCCACAGAGGGATTGCTAATAGATCATTCACTCGGCAGTTTACTCTCGCTGATACAATTGAAATCGAGGCAGCAAATCTACAACACGGAATGCTCATACTCAGTCTCAAAAATATCATCCCCGATTCTAAAAAATCTAAGAAAATTAAGGTTACGACCGGAAGTAAAATTCCTAACGAAAAAGAAATCTTAACTGAATAAATTATGTGAGGGGGACTGAAAAGTCCTCCTCTTTTCTATTGACATTATTACGTAATTGGTATATATTTACATTATGAACAAATTTTATACAAATGTTTTTCGTTATGGCAATAATATTCTGTATGTTGGTTATGCCAACGGTCACAGAATTAAAGAGTCGGTCAAGTTTAACCCTACTTTATTTCTTAAAACAAATAATCCATCGAAGTATAAAACTCTCGATGGTATTACGGTAGACTCAGTTGAGCCTGGTACGATGCGTGACTGTAAAGAGTTCATTGAAACTCATAGCGCATCTAATTTTACTGTCTATGGTAACACCGATTACGTTGCTCAATATATCAACAGTCGGTTTCCCAATACTTGTACCTTTGATCGAGACACGCTTAACGTATCTTCTATCGATATTGAAGTACAATCCGATCAAGGTTTCCCACACCCAAAAGATGCTGCATTTCCTGTCACAGCAATTACTATGAAAAATAATATTGATCACACTTATCATACTTGGGGTGTGGGTGAATATGATTCATCAAAATGTATTATCAATAATGTCAAAGTTAACTACGTTCAATGTAAAGATGAACATGCATTACTGAATAAATTTATCGCGCATTGGCAGATGAACCATCCAGATGTTATCACCGGTTGGAACTCCGACGGGTTTGATATTCCTTATCTCATCAATCGTATTGCTAAGTTGTTTGGTGATGAAGAACTTAAACGATTGTCGATACATCATATGATGCCAAATGCGAAGACTGATAAGTTTTCTGGTGAAGTTTCGTTTACTATTCCTGGCATGACTCATCTTGATTATATGCGTCTGTTCAAAAAGTTTATGTTTATTCCGATGGAATCATATTCACTCAACCATGTGGGTAGTGTTATTCTCGGTGAGAAAAAGATTGACTATTCGGAGTTTACATCTCTGAATGAATTGTATACAAAAGATTATCAAAAGTTTATTGACTACAATATCAAAGATGTTGAACTTGTAGAACGGCTTGATGAAAAGCTCGGTCTTATTTCTCTTTGTATGACTCTGGCTCATAAAGCTAACGTCAACTATGAAGTTGCATTTGGCTCTACAAAAATATGGGACACCTTCATCTATAATATTTTACAAAAACAAAATATTGTTCTCAGCCCACAGAAACCTGTATTCAATGACAGGCGTATCGAAGGTGCTTATGTCAAAGAACCCATCAAAGGTTTACACGAATGGGTTTGTAGCTTCGATTTGAATAGCCTGTACCCCCATATTATTATGCAATGGAACATGAGTCCAGAAACTGTTGTTGATGGTGTTTACCCAGGAGTGAATGTTGATTCTCTTTTAAGTGAAACAAAGTTTGACATTCCAACCGACACTTGTGTTGCTGCAACAGGTCAACTTTTCTCTACAAAGAAGAAAGGTATCTTCCCAGCTATCATTGATAAGTTGTATGCCGAGCGTTCTGATATTAAAAAGAATATGCTTGATGCTAAACAAGAACTTGAGAACCTTAACAAAACCGATAAGCTCAAAAAGTTTGAACTTGAAAAGATTATCAGTCAATGTGATAATCAACAGATGTCAATTAAGATCCTCATGAACTCACTTTATGGTGCGCTAAGTAATACATACTTCCGCTATTATGATATTCGTATTGCCGAAGCAATTACCATCTCTGGTCAGTTTGCGGTTCGTTGGGCTGCGAACAATGTAAACGAATATCTCCAAGATGTTTTAAAAACAAAAAAAGATTACGTTCTCGCCAGTGACACCGACAGCATCTATGTTAGCCTTGGTGATCTTGTTGGCAAATCTATTCAAGGCGATGATGAAAAGATTTGTGCTTTTGTAGACAAGGTAGCAGAAAAAAAGATTGAGCCGTTACTTGATTCTTGTTATGAAAAACTTATGAATGCTGTCGGTGCTCGCGAACAACGTATGGTAATGAAACGTGAAATCATTGCGAGTAAAATGATCATCACTGGTAAGAAACGATATATCGCTAACGTGCTTAACAGCGAAGGTGTACAATATGCCAAACCTAAGATGAAGATTACTGGTATCGAATCAGTTCGTTCATCTACTCCGCAAGTTTGTCGTACACTGATTGAAAAAACTTTAGATGTAATTATCAACGGAAGTGAAACCGAAGTTCAGAATTTTATCGCTGAAGCACGATTTGCGTTTAGAAAGCTCAGACCCGAAGAAGTAGCGTTTCCACGTGGGGTATCAGATATTGAGAAGTATACTGACAAATCTGGACCTAATGGATATACTAAAGGCACTCCAATCCATGTTCGTGCCGCAATTTTGTATAACCAAACAATCATAAATAATAAACTAGATAAGAAGTATCCGTTGATAAAAAGCAAAGACAAAATCAAGTTTTCTTATTTGAAAATTCCAAATAGGATAAAAGAAAACGTGATTGCTTTTCCAGATGTTTTGCCTATGGAACTCAACCTTGAAAATTATATTGACTACGATATGCAGTTCAATAAATCATACCTTGAACCGATGAAACATATCCTTGAAGCTATCGACTGGTCAACAGAAAAAACAAATACAATCGAGGACTTTTTTACATGAGTGATATACCAGCAGAATATGCCAATATGGATTTTGGTTTTAGTGCAGTTGATGAAGCAGAGTTTAAAGCTAATCAACATGAAGCAGAAACCACACCGCCTGCAATTGATGAGAATGATCTCAATCGGATTGTATTAAATTCTCTTGCTCCACTTGAAGATAAGATTGATCGTTTGTTGTCACGGCAACAGGCTGATGAGTCTGATGATATTCAGTTTGCTATAGCTCAAGCTGAAGAAGAAGTCAAGGGTAAAGTTTCTGAGCTTGAAAAGATTATTATGCCATTACTTGTAAATCTAATGAAGACAGCCGATAAAGAATACATCCATTGGCCAAATCGTGAGAAACAAGTTCAAGGCACAATTGATAAGGTTTTAATGCTGACACGAGGTAAATAATGTTAATCCCAATCCTTACACTGATTGTTGCTCTCGCAATATCTGGTGTAGCAGCATGGTACTCTATTGTAGGTTTGATGGCAATATTTTCATCAGCTGCATTTGCTATTGCAATAATGGGAGCAGTGCTTGAAGTTGGAAAACTTACAACAGCTTCATGGCTATATCAAAACTGGAATACTTCTCATAGATTGCTACGAGGGTATTTAACAGCATCAGTCGTTGTTCTGATGTTCATTACATCCATGGGTATATTTGGATTTCTTTCTAAAGCGCATATTGATCAAACACTGATCGGTGGTGATAACACATTAAAAATAGAATTGTTAGACACACGTATTAATGAGCAGCAAAGGAAAGTGGACGATGCAACGAAAGTTATCTCACAGTTGGACAGTAGTGTCCAGGCGCTCATTGATGCGGAAAGAATCCGAGGAGCATCAGGGTCAATCTCCGTGCGGGAAAGCCAAAGTGTGGAAAGAGTGTCACTCAACGGAATCATTTCTAAAGCGAGCGAACGAATTATTAATTTTAGAGAAGGAAGGCAAGAGCTATCTAAAGAGCAACTGATATATGAAGCAGAAGTTGGTCCGATCAGATATATTGCAGAGTTTATATATGCTGGAAAAGCAAATACAGAAATGCTTGAATCAGCTGTTAGATGGATCATTATTATCATTATATTTGTATTTGATCCTCTGGCTATTCTACTTTTGATTGCCGCAAACATTAGCTTATCTAAGCCTAAGACTATGAAAATGGCTGTCAATGTTAAAGAGCTTGATGAAGAATGGACTGAAATAAATGTGGAGACAGATGATCCACAACCAGAGTTTGTTATTAAAAATGAAGACCCAGAAAATACAGTTTCATTTGAAATACTTGAAGAGCCCCCGAAACCTAAGAGAAAACGTGGTCGACCAAGAAAAGACAGAAGTGTTGCTAATACTGATTACGGTTCAATAACAGACATTCGAAAAAAGAAAAAGGGTTGACATTATAGTCCATTTGTAATATAGTAAGTAATAATTGCTAGAAAGGAATGACATGGAATGGCAAACAATCGTCGGATCCATTGTTGGAATTTTATTGATTTTTTGTATACCTATTATTATTTTTGTTATAGGAACAACAATAGCTAAAATATTGAGGCTACAAAAAAATCATAAAGTGATTTTTGGTGTTACAATTTTTGTATTATTATACAGTGTTTTAATTTTAATTATGAGGTGAATATGGTTTCCGTACTCGAAAAATTAACGAAAAACTCTACCATCAAGCTAACATCTATTATTACTGAATCTAAAGTTTTTGGTAAGAAAGAAATGGCTCCGACCCCTGTCCCAATGATTAATGTGGCATTGTCAGGTCATATTGATGGTGGTCTAGTTCCTGGTATGCTCATGCTTGCAGGTCCATCAAAGCATTTTAAGTCAGCATTCGCATTGCTCATGGCTGCTGCGTATCAAAAAAAGTATGATGATGCTGTCATCTTATTCTATGATTCTGAGTTTGGTACTCCTCAAGCATACTTTGAATCGTTTGGTATTGATATGGATCGTGTTATCCATACGCCTGTCACAGATGTAGAAGAACTCAAATTTGATATTACAAGCCAGCTTAAAAATATTGAGAAAGGTGATCGTGTATGTATCGTCATTGATTCAGTTGGTAACCTTGCTTCCAAGAAAGAAGTTGAAGATGCTCTGAACGAAAAGTCTGTCGCAGATATGTCTCGCGCAAAGCAGATGAAGTCTTTGTTCCGTATTATTACACCTCATTTGAATCTTAAAGATATTCCTCTTGTTGCAATTAATCATACCTACAAAGAGATTGGCTTGTATCCTAAAGATATTGTATCTGGTGGTACTGGTGCTTATTATAGTTCTGATGCTATCTGGATTGTTGGTCGTCAACAAGAGAAAGATGGTAAAGAGATTAAAGGTTATCACTTTGTGATTAATATTGAGAAGTCTCGTCATGTGCGTGAGAAGTCTAAGATTCCAATCACTGTTACATTTGAAGGTGGCATTAGTAAATGGTCTGGTCTACTCGATGTTGCGGTTGAAGGTGGATATATTACAAAACCAAAGCTGGGTTGGTATGAGCCTGTTGATCCAGCAACTGGTGAGATTCTATCTGATAAACTTCTACGAGCAAAAGATATTATCAATGATAAAGATTTCTGGTTAATGATGTTTGAGAAAACTGATCTAAAAGATTATATTCACAATAGATACAGTATGGATGCTTCAGGTTTGATTATGCGTGATGATAAAGATAAAGTAACAGTAGAAGATAAGGTTGAAGAGTATGACGATTCAGAATGATTATGAAGTTTTATTTGACGAATATCCCGATGAAAAACTTGCTAGAATTAAGTTGA
>Ga0070747_1001281_pt1 | contig 12341 bp, 11 predicted proteins | sample VirMetDEL_Mar_31_FD_77321 | JGI IMG/M metagenome (GOLD analysis project Ga0070747, IMG submission 77321) | Aqueous microbial communities from the Delaware River and Bay under freshwater to marine salinity gradient to study organic matter... | ecosystem: Environmental > Aquatic > Marine > Coastal...
GTTAAAATATACTTATCAAAATAAGCAGTATCAAAATAGTTATCATTTATAGCCTCAGTACTTACTTCCGTTGAGGTCATTATTTCAGTATTATAAGCCATCTTCAGTATCTTCTTCGTTAATATCTTCTTCTATGTTTTGAACTGCATTTTGATTTACAAACTGTTCACCTATCTCACCTTCTAAAGCCTCTAAGCCTAGCATATTTCTAGCCTCATTAATAGTTATAACAGCATTTAATTCAACTTTGCTAGAATCTCCAACAGGACTAACATTTAAAATACCTAATTCAATGTTATTAAATTTAGTATCTCTTTTGATAATCTTATTTAATGCTTTTAATAATGGCTCTTGAAAGTCAGGAATAATAACACTATTTAAAAATTTATCGTATTCGTCTTTAATTTGTTGGCTGCTTCCTAATTTTCCTGAAGTTTCTAAACCAGCTAGACTAGGTGTAATTCTATGGGCTGTTATAATAGCTTTAGTTGCTAATTGAGATAACTCCATAAATTCACCATCTCTTTCTCTTTCAAACTCTTTAACACTTGCAGCCTGTTCAGGGCTATCTAATAACTCAACTAGAAATTTATCATTGTTACCCTCACCTGTGAACTTTTCTTTTATCTTATCAACATACTGCTGTGCATTTAAACCGTCAGGAACTTCTCCAAACATTTGAATTAATACACTAGGGAAAAAGCCATTATCAAACTTATCAATATTGTACTTACTCATTCTGTATTCAATATCAATCCAATCTAAAGCACCAACATAATCAGGCAAACCGTAATAGTTAAATTCAGGATACTTTTTCATTACATGAATTAAATACTCATTCTTTTGAGTACCATCGTAAAAATCAAGCTCTGTTACAGGATATTCAGCACTAGGCGTATTACTTAGTCCAATATCACGCCAAAAGTTACTCAAATAAGCTATTTTGCAGTATTTACCCTTTCTTACCGTCGTAGCATCTTCAGAATATAAAGCCGTAAACTCACCACTTTTTTTAATATGTGGGTAGCAATTACCAGTAATAACATAAGACTGTATCCAATCACTAAAAACATCATATAGGCTATCACCTTCAGGGTTAACTTCCATAACCCATTCTTTAAAATCATTCGGTAAATCTTCAAATTTAACATCTTCACCATCAACTTTAAAAGTAAAACCTTTACCCTTAATAAAAGTTATCTTTTGATTAATTATACTTGCATGAGTAGATGAACGCCTAGCCCTTTTTGCTAAGTCATTAACGTAGATATTATCTGAATCTTGAAAAAAAGGAACCCATTTTTGCTCTATATTCTGGTTAGGCTCTTTTTCTTGTTTTATTATTGGTGTAGTGATTGGGTCACTTTTAACACTACTAGCTTTGATATTATTTATCTTCTTTTGGCTCATCTTTTATTTCTATAGCTTTAACAACATTTGTAAACCCAGCTTTAAAAAGCTTTCTGAGGTCTTTCTGTGATGTATCTTCTGTAAGGTTAATTACGCCTACTTTACCTGTAATTTTCTTACCTAAAAAAGATGGTTCTATAACAAACTGAATAAACTTTTTCATTTAATAAATATAGTAAAAAAAAACGTTTTATTTTGACTCAATATAAATAAGCTGTGTTATTTCTTTGTTTTATGGTAAATTTTTAGTATTGAAGCAATAAAAAAGGGGTAACAATTAAGCTACCCCCATGTTGCTCACACAACTATCCACTATAAACCAAATTGCAAAGCTAATTATGAACCAAATGATACAGTACCACTAGAGTTAGTTGTAATTGAACCTACAAACTCTCTTAATAACTGTGCTTGTTTACCAGCAAAAGTAACAGTATAACCGTTTTGCCCTTGTAACTCAGCTTCTAAAACTTCATTCGCGATAGCATCAACTGATGCATCTTTTTGCATGATTTCATCATACCCTAAAACAAAAGCTTTATTATCATTAGTTTCTTTATTGTAAGTTTCAAAAATTACAATTAAACCACATGACTCAATGTATGAATTAAGACCAGCAGCTTTAACTTTTTCCATTCTCGGAGAAAATACCTCTAATGAAGTTTCGTATGAGATAGAACCGTTTTCTCTTGAACCTTCAGAAGAATATAATTTTGTTTCTAGTTCTCCTTCTACTTCGTAGAATTTATCATCTGTAGTACTTAATGTAACTGCTGTATACGAATGGTCTGAACCTGAAGCCGTAAAGCTTGTTACATCATCTTTGTTGATAACGAATACACGCTTAATACCACCACGTCTATTTTCATCGTTACAACTAATTAAAATATCTGTTGAAATTTCTGACATTTTTATAAATTTTATTAGTTAAAAAAATGCCCCCCATAAAAGAGGGGCTTTATTATTTTAGTAGTAAAAAGAGATTAATTCTCCAAATACAAACTGAGCACCCATTTTGTACTTAGCAATAATTTTTAACAACTCATCGTCATCGTCATTACTTCTAAATTTCAATTGAGAACCAGCATCAGCAACATCAGTACCGATAACCAAGTTATCATTTACTGTATAAACCATCATGTTTTTACCAATATCAGCACCTAAACCACCTGAATTTGGGTTGGCAGCATCGGAAAGTTGGGTATCCCATCCAGTAATTTCAACAACTGGAATACCTCTGAAAGATAAGCTTTGACCATCTTTAAGTAAAGACAAACCTAAAGCGTTTCCTGTTCCTAACTGCTCGAAAGTAGTCATTAAATTATCTACTATTGTAGCTGTTACTCTGAAAGATTTAGAAGCGTTAGGCATTTGTCTTAATACCTTAGTTTGGTTTTCGTAAGCTGATTTCATCAACTCATAAGCACCATCAGCAACTAAGTCACCGTTAGTATCTTCAACGTTAGATATAGCAGTCATTTCAACATACTGACCTAAAGAAGCTGAATTGTCAACAAATAACTGTACAAACCCATCAAACTGAGCATAATCAGCAGCAGCAGCAGTAGAAGCAGCAAACCATGCCATTCTTCCGTTATCATCAGCAATTGCTTCAGCAACTCTTTTTCTAGCAACCTCACCAACTACAGTATCAGTTAAGTCATCAATTGCAGTACCTGAACCGTAAAACTCTTCAAAGATAGTTCCGTAAAAAGCATCACCACACTCTTCTAGGTTTACTTTTAATTTAGAAACTTCTAAAGTTCTATCTGATACGTTAGTTACTCCACCAGTCGCAGCAAAACCACAAGTAGTATATTTTCTTACAATTTTTGTAAGTGAGCTGTTAAGGTACATGTTTGCCTTAACTTTAATGTTTGGTATTACTCTAATACCAGCTAAATCTGAACTTCCTTCTTGAGGAGCGAATAAGATTTCTGTAAACTCCTGACCTGAATAAGTACTAGAGATTGATTGTGTAATAAAATTTGCCATTTTTTTTAATTTTTATTATTAAGCTTTGTATGAAGATTTTAAAATATTAAGGATTGCAGCACCTAACTCATCAGCTTCTTCAACTTTAGCTTCTGGGTTGATTGAATCTTCTTTAGCCTCTAATGGCTTTCTAGAAGCTTTCGCTTTATCCAACTCTTTCTTTAATTCTGCTAACTCATCGTTCTTAGCATTGATTTCAGACTTAACAGATGCCATTAATTCAGCCTTTATAGCTTCAACATCTATTTTGTCTTGTGGCTCTTCTGTAACCTCTTCAATAGACTCTTCAACTTCTTCAACAGATTCAACAGTTTCTTCAACAGCCTCAACCGTTTCTTCTACTGCTTCTTCTACTGCTTCAGCTTTTGGAGCTAGTAATTCAGAAACATAAGCCTTTAACTGGTCTAATAGACCTTCTTTGTTTTCAGACATATTCACATTATTTAATTGATTTACATAATCTTCAGGAGTATTTTTATACCCCAATTTAGCTAGGTCTTTAACAGAAGCAAAAGCAGCAACCTTTTTACCTTCCATAACCTCACTAACAAAACCTAGTTCTAAAGCTTCTTCACTAAATATCCAAGTTTCTGCCTTCATCATTTCTTGAACTTTCTCTAAATTTAAACCAGTAGCATTAGAATAAATCTTAGCTATCTTTAAGTTTAAAGAGTCCATTAACTTAGCATCTTTTTCTAACTCTTTTGTGTAATCTCTTATTTCTTCGCTGTTCATACCTTCCATAGATATAATAGGCATCCATGCGTTATGAATCATTATTACACTATTCTCAGTCATAGTTGGTAAAGTATTACCAGCTAAGGCTAACACAGAAGCAGCAGAAGCAGCAACACCAACAATTTTAACAGATACATTAAGATTAGAAGTTTTCAAGTAGTCATAAATGGCAAAGGCTTCGAAAACAGAACCACCCCCACTATTTATAGTAAGCTCAATATTTTTAGAACCATTGCTTTTAACTTCTTCTATAAAGTCTTTAGCATTAACACCAAAAGAGCCTATTTCCTCATCAATAGATATTGATAGATTATTAATAGAATTTTTTACATTATACCACTTCATTACTACAATTGTAATAAAACAGTATTTAATAGAGTGTTTATTTTTTAAACAAAAAAAAAGAGCCGTTAAGCTCTATTTAATTTCGTTCTCTAATTATTTTCCTAATGTGGTTTATTGATAAATCGTATTTAACAGATAAATTATAATAAATATCCATCGTTTTATAAATGGGTACTTTGTACATAATATCAAAATCATTAACTACGGCTAAATCTCTTACTACAGTTTCTTTAATAAGTCCAGCGTCTAAAAGTAGGGTAACTGTATGCCTAATATCTAAAGCCTCTTTAACAACTGAGTAAAGCGTATGAGTTAACACATCTCCCAACTCTTTAATCTCTGATTCCAAAAGTTTATTACTCTTTTTCGGCATTTCCCACATGATGGCACAAAGTTAGGTTCAATGTTTTTAATAAATAAATCAATTAAGTAATCAATAGATTTTGTATCAGGCATCATTTTACCAAATGTTTTATTAACTGAATCTTTAATTTTTTCCCTAGTTTGTTGGTCTAGGTTTTTAAGGTTTTCATTAATATCAAAATCTACCATTTGTTTTTAGGGCATTTTTCATCTTCCCATATTGTTTTAGATTTCAAAGCACATTTACAAACTTTACATTGTGGTTCATTTTTTTTAGTCTGAAAAAACATTTTAAAATCTTTTCTGTAGTTGGTGCATTTTTGGCAAGTAGAAAGTCTTTTTTTTTGGATAATAGAGGAAACTATTTCACTACTAATATTTTTAACTTTTCCAAACAAATTAGTAAACCACATGAAGCAAATATAATAATTTTTTTAACTTTTAAAATCTCTATAAATATATAATACTCTTTATCTTTATCTTTATCTTTATCCTTACACCCTTACAAGGGGCTTACAAGCCCCTTATTTAGAGTGTAAACTTTTTTTAAAATAAATTAATTTTTTAGGTTTTTTACCCAAAAGTTGCTTCTGTAACTATGTTATTTACTTTGACTGCTTCGCTTACCGTATCTGTGGCATTATTTACAACTTGAATAGCTCCAATTGATTGAGTTACGGCTGCTGTAATTTCGTTTCTTAAACCTACCATATCAATAGAATTACCACCACTTGTAAAGCCACCATTTGCAAAACCTATTCCTATACTTGGTTGAGGTTTATTCATTCTCATAGATTCTAAGGCACTAACTAATTGACCACCTCTTTGAGATTCTAAAACGTTTTTAGGAACTACATATTCGTTTTCATGAACTACACCAGCTTGTTTAAACCCTGTAGCATCAGGAGTACCAAAACCACCACCAGTAAAACCACCATCAGCAAATGAAGATTCAGGAAAATTTTGTTTACTAATACTAGCAACCTGTGCACCTGTTTGAGCTGCTATCAATCCAGCAGTAGCAAAACCTAATAAACCACCTTGAGCAAAACCTTTGCTAATACCTAAAGCACCATTTATAAGGGCTTGAGCAATATCAGCTTTTTTCTGAGTGTTAAAAGCTTTTTTCTCTATTTCGTATTTTGCAAGTGCAAACTCTTCTTCTGATATTAAACCTCTTTCTAGTCTTCTTTGCTGTGCTGATAATTCTAAGTTAGCAATAGAATCTATTAAAGACTTTGTAGAGTTAACAGCAAAATTACCAACATCAGTAATATTTTTAATTTTATTCTCTCTATCTGATATTTCTTTTTCTTTTGCTTTTTCATCAAAAGTTTTATTTATTGCATCTTCTTTAGCCTTAAAACTAGAATTTAAAGTTAATAACGTGTTATCTAGTTTAGTGCCTTCTTGAACTTTTAATTTAGCTTCTTCTATTAAAGCTTCTTTCTTAATTCTAAGCTTTTCTAGTTGTAGCTTTCTTTCATCTTCTATAGCTAATAAAGAAGCATCTTTTTGTAGTTTATTAACTTTATCTATAAAATTTTGTTCAGTTTTTAACCTTCTTTCTTCTTCAGTTTTAAGTCTTTTAGCTTCTCTTTCTGCTTCTTTTTCTTCTTTAGTAAGTTTTTTCTCTTTTATAACAGATTTAGACTTTTCTGATTCTTTAACTTGTTTTATTCTCTTAGATAACTCAAACTTTTCTTTAGCTGTTTGTTTTTCATCTAAAATAGCTTTTTCATCTACAGCATCTTTAAATAGTTTAACCGTATCATTTTTAAAATCAAGAATAACTTTACCAGTTTCAGAAAAAGTTTTATCAAATGATTTAAAAGTTTCATCTGTAAAGTCATTAACTGTCTTTTTAGAATCAGAAAAAGTTTTATTAACAATATTAGGTATTTCGCTAAAATCTCTATTTACAACAGATTTAATAATTTTACCTAAACCACTAAAACCATCAGCTATAACTTTTACATTTGTTTCAATAGACTTTATAACAGTTCCAACAACTAAACCTAAAATTTTAAAACCGTTTACTATTGTAGTAATAAATGTTTTAATACCACCTAAATAAGTTTCGATAACTGCACTTGTTACTCTTAAAGTTTTAGTAAACCCACTAACCTCAACACTAGCAGACTTAAAACCACCTGTAAGAGCTTGAAAAGTTTCAAAAAGTATAGTTATAGGTACTAGTCCTAATTTAGCAGTATTAATAAACAACCTGAATAACTCAGTAAAAAAACTAGTTTCATTAGCCCATTCAGAAAAACTATTTACACCTTCAGCAATTTCATCTATTAACTTAGTTATAGCACCACCCTCACTACCAGCACCAATAGTTAAGTATAATTCATCAAAAGCACTTCCTAACCTTTTTTGAGCCCCATCAAGGTTATCAGTCATTATGGCAGCTTGTCTTTGTGCTATACCGTTAACATCTAAAGCATCTGTTAATCTTGCAACCTCTGACCTATTTTGTATCACAGATAAAGCTGCTTCAGCGTTTTGTTTTCCAAACTTTTTAGCAAGTGCTCCAATTTCTGTAAAACCCTCTTTAGCTAGGTTATCTAAGGCTGTATTTAAACCAACTACACTAGGTCTAAAATTCTCAGTACCTGATTCTAATTGAATAAGTATGTTTCTTAATTTAGTACCACTTTGCTCAACTGTTTTACCTACAACTTCAACAGAAGCAGCAGCTTGAGCTACACTAAGCCCTGACTTTTCAGCAATACCACCAAACTTACTAAGCTCTTCAGCTAATTGAGGTATTAAAACAGAACCTTCAACAGATGCAGCAGCTAAAACATCAATTACTTTCGTAGCACCACCAGCACTATCACCAAATTGATTTATAGCAAGTGTAACAGCTTGAGCAGCATCAGCAACATCAATACCGGCAGCCTCACTAAGTGTAATTGCAGCCTCAGTAACTTCTATTAAAGCATCAGCATTTTTAAGTAATTCAGGTCTTTTTGAACCTACAACCGTAAAAGCTTCAGCAACTTGAACAGCACTTTTAGTTGTTTCTTTACCCATTCTACGGGCTGCATCAGATAGCTTATCAAGCTCTTTACCTGATTGACCTGTAATAGCACTTAACTCACTTATTGACTTTTCAAATTGCTTGTTAACCTCTACACCAGCTTTAAATATTTCAACTACTTTTTGGATAGCAAATAAACCAACAAAAGCACTACTAATACTAGTACCTAATTTTGTGAATGATTTACTTAGTTGATTATTAGCCTTACCTAGTTTTGTAGTAAAAGAATCCATTCCTAAAATGTTTTCCCTAGCTACTAACATTTGCCTTCTATTGGCTTTTAACTTAGTGTTAACTTGTGCTATCTCTTGACCGTATTGTTTAAGAGATATAGTACCATCTTTTAAAGCCTTGTTTAATTGAGTCCTTCTTAATGTTAGTTTTTTAACTTCGCTTTCTAGCTTTGCTAATTTCTTTTGCTGTTCTTGTGTACCTTGTAGGTCTACCTTTATAGCTATTGTCTTATCTGCCATATCTTATACGTTAACTGGTTCTATAATTCCTGTAATTGGGTCTTCAGTCCATACTTGTATTAGTAAGTTAGAAGCACCCTCTATAAATATACCCTGTGAAGTTGGTGTAGTATTTCCGTTATCAATTATACTATCATTATTACCTTGCTGTGAGTTATCAATAGGAACGCTTCCCAAGTCCTCAAACTTAAATAAACTAACTTTTGTTAAACCATTTTGAATAGGGTTATAATCTATTACATTCTCAATAAAATAATACCCTGTTATATTACTAGGTCTATCAATATAAATTATACTTCTAAAATCTAAATTACTTATATCTGTACTCGATAAATCAAAATAAGCTATCAATCTACCACCCTCTTCAAGGTTTTTAAACATATTAGAGTAATGACTAGCAAATAAACCATCATCACCCGTAAAGCTTAAATTTTTAGGGCTTACAGTATTATCATAGGTTTCAAATATTCCATAAGGTATAGTAGTTGTCGATGTACCGAAAATATTAATCTTTCTATCAGTAAAATCTATATTTGTTTGACCACCATTATTAAAGAAATATATCTTAGGGTTATAATTATCTATCCTATCAGCTGGTTGCGTATCTATGTACTCAGCCCATTCTCTAATTGTAACAATACTTTCTGAGTCAACAAAAACACCATTATCTAAAGGAGTAACTTCATTAGCTCTTTGGCCATAAGCAGCACTAAAAGTATCTAATCTAAGTTCATCAGTACCCTCAGTAAATCTATCAGGTAAAACATGATTATAATCAGCATAAACCCTTTTATTTTCATCTTGCCAACCTTTTAGCCATTCATCATTATTTAACTCTTTATAACCAAACTTAATATTTCTTTTATATTTCGATATATAATTAACTTCAAATTTATTGCTTAAATCAAGTTTATCACCCCAATTAATAGCACTTGTTTTACTTTTAAAAAATGTATCTCTAGGCTCTAAATAAATGGTTTTAGTTTTAATATCAGTCCAATAGTATATATTAAACATTCTAGTAAAATCATTTATAATATCTAGTAAAGTGTATTTATCAGGTAAAACATTATTTAAAGAAAAAATATCATCTTCTCCTATATTGGTTAATTTAACCATTGAAAAAGTATTACCATCTAGTAAGGTAAAAGTATAAGGAGTACCACCCCCAGCAGCTTTAGGATTTATATAAATACTAACTTTATCACCAGCAGTAAAAATATAATTATTAGTAAACTGAATCGGAGCACCACTTAATGTACTTACTGAAGTTTGAATAGTATCTATAATAGTACCTGAACCTATTGAAGTTGCTGAATCTCCATTAACTACTACTAATATATCTAAATCAATACCAACAAAAACACCAGCAATAAGGCTAACTTTAAAAGATGGGTTTAAATTATAAGTACCGTTTTCAGGAACAATATACTCACTATTAACAGTATCGTAATTATTACCATTATCAAAATAAGGTGATGTATCTCTATTGTAATTTAATCTAAAAAAAGTATCAGCAGCTATTACTAAAGGTGATTGACTTCTATTAACAAAAACGTTTGTATCTTTTACATCTTCATCAGTTGATTTAAACTTTAAAGGAAAATCACAAACTAACTTTTCAATATTTGCAATTTCTAAAAATTCACTAGATACCTTATAACCTAAATCATTCAAGCCTCTGTTAATAATACTTTTTAGATAAAATACAGGTTTAAAATCTACAACCTCAGTATCACTAGGCACTTGATTACCACCCCTAGAAATATAAGGATAAGCAATATCATAAGTATCAGAATTACCAGCGTTAACAGTATTAATGTTTGATTTACTATAAACCTGATTAACACCTACCCAATTAATAGTATTAATTTTTAACTCACTAGCTTGTTTAACCCAATCAATATTATTACCAAAAAAAACAAGTTCAAAGCTATCAACCTCAAAGCCGTTAAATACTTTTGATACTTGTATAAACCCTGTATCAACTTCACTATCATTAATAATAACAGAACAGGACTTTCTATTTAACGCATCTCTATAATCTTTACGGCTGTTTATATTTTCAACATTACTTAATAAATCAGCATTGTTTTTAGTGTTAGGTACTTTAAAAGTTTTTGAATAAGTACCAGTACGAGCTTTTAAGTTGTCAAGGTTTACAATACCTAAATTAATAGTAAAAGGGAAGTCAGTAAAATTAGACAAATCTAAATCACCTAGTACATTATTAGTATTATCAATAATTCTAATTACTACATTATTCATCCTCTAAGTCCTTTTTCTTTATTTGCAAAACTATAAACTAAAGTAAATTGTATCGGTACGTTTTTTTCATCTCTAATTAACAAACTTTCATCTTCTATAATTATTGGAAAATAACTATTATTAATTTCTACAAAAGCCATTTTATTAAATAAAATACTAGATAAAAAATTATATTCATCTTTGCCTATTGAATCTGTATAAACTGTGAATTTTCTAGTACCTACATTTTCAATAACACTAAAACCTCTATTATAGCTATTATAAGACGTTTTAAGAGCTTTTTGATAAATTGTAGACTTATGGCTCAAAGTTTCTATTTTATTGCCTTTAAACGTGTAAGAATCCTGTTTACCGTATTTATTTACAAAATGTATTCTAGTATCAGTATCACAAGCCTCTACAATGTTAAATCTTTTTTTCTCTGACTTATCACCATCAACATTAATAACCTGAATAGTATAATAAGCTACATTAGTTAAACTTATTCCCTCATTGATTAGGTTTTGAGTACCTACGCATAAATCTATGTAAGCATTTACAGGATTAACACCGTATCCAAGTTCCCACTCTGGAATACTTATTACATCGGTATTTAATAAAGCATCTGAAGAGTTATAAGTTAATACTTCTAGTCTAAAGTTTTTACTAGGTGCTGACTGGTGGTACAATATACCTATAAACTCATCAGAATCTAATTCTATCCTTTTCTCATAAGGTGTATCAGTTAAAAATAACTTTGTATCTGCTGTAAGTTGGTAGTCTGTAATGTTAAAAGTGTTTAAATCAAAATGAGATACACGACAATTAAATACAAATAGCTGTGCTGTTGTAGCATCATAATCTACATTATTAGCATCATCAGGGTCATATTCAGTAACTATTAAACCACCAACTAAAGTAACTTCATAAATTTTTATATTAAACAAACCTTTGTTAGTATCATTATTTAATACACCATTTGAACCTATTGTTTTTGGTGTAAATAATAACTGCTTTTCTGCATCTTCTGAAATATCAACATAGAATGTATCTGTAGTGCCTAAATCAGGCTGAACAGTCCTAGCAGAAAACCTAACACCATTAAATAAAACTTCTATTATACAGTATTGTAAATCTGTAGCATTACTTGTAAACTCATAGGCTATAGGCTGACCTATTATCTGAGGAGTTAAAGAAACTGGCTGAGATGTTATTGTTATTGCCATTTAATTATTTTTAGAGTTAAATTCTTTTACTATTGTAGCTATTGCAGCGTCATAGCCCTTAAATACTTCTTTTTCTAATTCGATAAAAACAAAATCTAATTTATTATCAATTACAAAATCTATAAAACCTTTACGCCTTCCATTATTACTAAAGCTAAAACTGTTTTTAGTGGGGCTTCCCTCTTTATGGATAGTTTGTTGAATAGCAAAAGCTAAACTTTTAACCTCTTTATCTCCATTAACTATAGCCCTGTTTTCAATCCATTTAACTAATACATTTATAGGTACTTTTTTACCCCCAGCTTTACGACCACTATCAACATACTTACCGTAATCATCCATAAGTATCTCTAATACCATTGAGTTAGGTAGTTCAATTATCCTTTGCTCAAAGCTATTAACTAGATTACCAGTAGCCTCATGACCTTGCCCTATAAGCTCTTTTTGAAGCTCTAAGATTATCAATTTACCTATATTGTTATAGTCTACCATTAA
>Ga0070747_1001283_pt1 | contig 12322 bp, 20 predicted proteins | sample VirMetDEL_Mar_31_FD_77321 | JGI IMG/M metagenome (GOLD analysis project Ga0070747, IMG submission 77321) | Aqueous microbial communities from the Delaware River and Bay under freshwater to marine salinity gradient to study organic matter... | ecosystem: Environmental > Aquatic > Marine > Coastal...
ATATTGACCACTTACAGCACGAACCCGTTATATCTATTGAAAAAGCTTTATCGACAAGGAGTATAGACAATACTCATAGAGCAGTGGTTGAATTTATTAAACAACATAACAACCAATAAATAAAACGGCAAAGTATATGAGTAGTGTGGCTTTATAAATAAAAAAAACTGAAGGAGGTTTTGTATTAATAACCTAAATGGACTTATACTTAGATTTCCTCCGCCACATTACTTATATACATTGTTGTAAAATAAAATAGGTGATGGCTTACCATCGAATTAATTATGGAAACTACTATGAACGCTCTTACACAAGAAAACAACCGACTAATAGCTGAGTTTGAAGGTTTTGAAACCTACGAAGGGAACGGTTACGTTATGGTACACTATTCAGATGATAACGAACGAACTATCGTAGACACACATTACCACACCTCTTGGGATTGGCTGATGCCCGTAGTTGAGAAATGCTATCATAATGGTGCAGAAGAAAACGAAATAGGGGATATTACACACGCATTATTAGACTGCAATATAGACCACACATACATATCAGTATTACAATTTATTAAACAACATAACAACCAATAAACAAAAAAGTATTATGAAAATATTTAAAACATTAGACGATGCAATATCTCAGTTAGAGGAAGATTATATAGGGTCTATTGAATCTCATATAAAGAGCATAAAAAGTAGGGGTATTACAAGATACAATGGGACTATTTATATTGTTGATAAATACGGAATTTTAAACTGAAAGAATGCTTACTATACTAATAATATTTTTAATTTTGATACTTAAACTAAGGAAACTATGACACAAGAAAGATATGAAGAGGAGTTAGACTACATAAGGAATAACACCCATAAGTCATTACCCGCAATGCTAAAAGGCTTTGCTAAACAAAGGAACACAACCCCATTAAGTAAAATTAATCAGGATGTTTACAAAGAAGCATTGAGAATAGTTAGGTTGTACCAAGAGTCCCAGCAAACAGACACGAACCACCAAAGATTTAAAGGTGTATCTAAATCCACTACGCTGTCAGGGGCGGGTATCTCTTGGAGATTACACAATGTACTATGTTATAATAAAAAGAGGTTTTTTGGGGCAGATATAGATGACGTTAGTTGGGACAGTTTTTTAGATAAAACATTAGTAAGTGACCTAAGTAAAATAGACCTGATAAAATTCAAACGTACTATAAGTGTGGGTAAAAAGACAGTACAAGAACTAAAAGACCTTTGCGATTGTGCGGGGGTACAATTAAAATAAACAACCCCAACAAAAACTAATAAACATGACACAAGAAATAAAAGAACTAGAAGAACTATACAGAAATAGTTATCTTCGTGAGCAAAAGACATTAAACCAAGAAGCACGAACAGGAATACCTAGAGAGGAAATCCTACATGAGTATATAAAGATTGATAGATTGTTGGGGTATATAGCCAATAAGATAAAGAGCGATCAACCCCCCGCACAAATAAAAATACTAAAGGAAAGAAAAAGTTTCTACAATGAAATGATAAAGCCTTACAAAGAATACAAAGCAATAGTAGAGAGTAAGAGAGAAGACTATAAAAGGAGATTAAAAGCTGCTCAGTTTGTAAAACCCGAGCCTAATATGCGTATATTTAATTAAATAAATTATGGACTATAAATTAATTGACAACATTGAAGTAGATGACATTGACACTAGCGACTACCCTGATTTTTGCGATGCGTTCATATCAAGTGCTGACTATAACGGTAAACCAATGACTGATGATCAGTTAGATGAACTAAACGAAGATAGTGACTTCGTCCATGAATGTGTCTTAAATCAATTCTAAATAGATAATAAACTATGAGTAACACAGTCACGATTTTTAACGGTGCTAAAGAAACACTTGAAGCACATTACATAACAACAGCGCAAGCATTAAAAAGAATTAAGAATGGAAAAAGTAAAGAAGCAGTTGAAGAGATACGAAAGAAGTATGCCGAGAAAGAGAAATATGATCACCTTAAGATTGCATTACCTTCTGTTATATTTGCAGGAGTGGCTGACAAAGTTGGTAAAGATTCTCACGGAAGGGATACACTAAGGAATGATGATTGTGTATCTAAGCACTCGGGATTTTTTGTCCTTGATTTTGATGAGGGGGATACAGAAGTTCTTAAACAGAGACTACAAAAGGATACTTATATCTATGCTGTTTGGGCGGGGGTTACTAAGGGTTGTAAGGCTCTTGTTAAGTGTCCCCCAAATATTGTCAATCATCCGCTATACTACAATGCTTTTCTGTCTCGTTACCCCGAGTTAGACACTACATCTAAGAACATAGGCAGACTATGCTTTGAGAGTTATGACTCTGACTTATGGGTGAATGAGAAGAGTCTTGTGTGGGATAAGACCTTAACAGATGAAGAATATCAAAAACAAAAACAAAACCTAAAGGATAGAAAAAAGAAGAGGTTAATGGACATCTCAGCCTCAATGATACGAGGAAGTAGAGATGGAGAGAAGCATGAGACCCTACTAAGAGCATCTACACTATTAGGTGGGGGGATAAAGCCAAGAACAATATCAAAGGAAGAGGCAACAGAACATTTAGAGACAGAGATTAAAAAGAAACACCCAAAGGATTTTAAGCAAGCACAGAAAACAATCCAAGACGGCTTGACCTATGGTATGAACGCCCCACTACATGAGATAAAGGAAATAGAAAAGTCCCTTGACTTTACGAGAAGGAGTGATGGAAGCTATGACTTCCTCGCTAGTGATGAGGAGATGGATGACTATGAAACTGCTGTTATAAATGGCTCGCTTGAAATGGGAATGATAACGGGTATGCCTAAGTTAGATGAACATTGGATGTTTAAAAAGAATACCCTTGTTTGGTTAGCCGCTAGGGATAACGTAGGGAAGTCCTTTGTGTTTTGGTACTTCTCCGTACTTGCAGCTATGCAGCATGATTGGAAAGTGTTGATGTATGCAAAGGAAAACCGAGATGGTAGCGTAAGAAAGAAGATCAAGGAGTTTTATATTGGTAAGAGTATCAAACTGTTTAATGATACCGACCATAAGTTAGCAAAAGATTTTATACAAAACAACTTTAAGTTCTTTACAGCTAAGAGGATGCACACAGCAGAAGATTGGCTAATGAAGTGTGAGATAGTATATGATGAAGGGTTTGAGTATGATGTAGTAATAGGAGACCCTTATAACGCCTTTGATCTGCCAATAGGTGAGAATCAGTACACAGTTAACTTACGCTCTTTAAATCAGCTACAGACGTTTAAGGAGAACTACTCTGCTGTATGGATTACCGACCACATAACAAGTACCGCAGCAAGGGGTAGAAATAGTGATGGGGGTATGGAAGTTCCAACTAAGCATGACGTAGAGTTCGGACAGATGAAACCTAACAAGGCAGATGATTTTATTATAGCCCACAGAAACTTAAAGGGAGATGGTAACAAGTACGTTACAGAGATTCATGTAGACAAGATCAAAGAAGTGGAGACAGGAGGATGCCCAACACCAAAGGATGAACCTGTAATGCTGTTAGCAAACAAAGACCTGTGTAGTTTTAGCTGTAATGGGGTAGACCCGATTAAAGAGTATTGGAAGCGTAAGGGTATGTACAATCCACCACAAGAAACAGAGCAACCTAAGTCAAGACTTGTGACTCAAGGGTGGAACACCCCCCAAAACGCACCATTCTAATCCTTAACATTAATATAATATGGAAGGTGTGTTCAGTATATTCTTTCTTTATACTTTTGCTATATAAATTAAAATGAATGAATTATGGAAAGTCCAAAAAGAGCAGCGTTTAGAGATATTACTGAGGATTTAATAGCTCGTAATTTTACTATCAGAACCAGTGGAGACATTTGGTGTGTGTCTGTGACATCATTAGATACAAAGTACAGTAGAAGATTAAACAGAGATTTAGGCATACATAAAGTAAACAAGCATACCCCACATAATAAACAATTAAACTAAATAATTATGTTAATATACGGAACTGTAATAAAATTTGAAAAGAATGGTACTGAGATAGATATTAAAAACATTAGTAAAAGATACCTACACCATGCAAAAAAGTGTGGACTATCAAAAAGTTTTGCTAAAGTAATTAAAGACGAATTAGACAGAAGAAAAAAACTAAACAAGTAGAAATTAGAGCCTAACAGAAACTAATCAATGACTAAATTAAAATGAATGAAGAACTAGACAACAACGAAGACTGGGATTTTGAGTTCCTAGAGAACGGAGAAGCTACTATGATGGGACTACTGCTTACAATAGCAGACCAACTAGGAGTAAAAGTAAATGTAATAGGGGATCACCTTATCTACGGAGAAGATGCAGATGAGGTAGATATTGAAATTATTACTACATTAGCAGACAGATTAAAAATTAAATAATTAAATTAAGTAAATTATGAGTATTTCAAGCGATGACAAACAAAAGAACCCTTCTACTAAATTTGTAGAGTGGAGTGGGGGTGATGGTAAGTTTTACTATTACGACAAAGAAAAGAAGGAAAAGGTAGATATGCCTACGAAGTTTCAAATAGTAGGACTAGATGAACTAGCGACCATTAAAGGTTACGATGAGAAGGCTTCATCAGGTGTATACAGTAATGAGGTGAAGAATACCACCCAAGAAATCTTAATAGTAAAGAACTTTAAGGGGGACTTATTAGCTAAAGGACTGTATCAATCCATTAAAGGTGACCTAAGTGGGGGTAAGTATACTAAAAGTATATACGCAGCACTTGTTAAAAAGGGTGGCGCAGTAGAACTTATAAACCTTTCTATTAAAGGTTCAGCACTTAGTCCTTGGATTGATGCTAAGATTAATATTAGTGGTGGGTTTGTAATTACTTGTGGTATTAATCCCGAAGAGAAGAAGAAAGGGAGGACAGTTTACTTTGAGCCTAGCTTTGAAGCCAAGCCTCTACCCGAAGGAGAGATTAGAGATACAGTAGTGCAACTTGATAAGGATGTTCTTCAACCTTACCTCAAGCAGTACCTTTCTACACCATCTCAAGAGGAAGGGAATGATTGGGATAACAATAAGGAGCAAGCACCTGAGCCACAATATGTGGCAGCTACCCCTGATAATAGTAAGGGTATTGGAGGAGATGATTCCGAGGATGATTCATTACCCTTCTGATAATCAATAAGTTATAACCTAATAAGCCCCCGCTAAATCTAAAAATAAATCTTGGAGGAGGTATCTTTTTAGCGGGGGTTTTAATAAAGGAATAGTTATGTTAAGTGAAAGAACAAGAATAGCTATTAAGTTTTGGGGAGGTATGCCCCCACGAAAGATAGCAAAGAGATTAAGCAGAAGCGAGAGTTACATATCAAGACAGACAGATTTCATATTAGAAAACAGACCTAGATACAAAGAATGATAACCGAAGAAGACTACAACATATACTTACGCTACGCAAGAAGTCTCCTGTTTAAAGATTCCAACGTAAGTCCCGAAGACATTGTACACGATGTAATCTTAAGGGGTATTCAAGAAGGGTACTCAGCAAGGTACATGATGTACAAGGTAAGGATGGGAGTAATTGGAAAGGATAGGGGAAGGAGAATAACTACGGATAGTTTCCCCCCGCAAGAAGTAGAACCATCAGCCCTAAAAGAAATAGAGGTAAAGGAGTTCATGCAAGCCTTAGATAACGTGAGAATATACAGAAGAGGAGAAGGTGGTGGAGTAAGAAGGACAGTAGACATAAACAAGACACATAAGGCTAAGACAATAGTAAGAATGTCTTACGAGGGGTATTCTCAAAAAGAGATTAGTAAGGTTGTGGATATGGATAGTGTAGCTATCAGCAACCTTAGACTTAAGGTGATGAAAAGAATTAAACAACAATTAGAGATAAAAGGATGAATACTTCCCTAATAGATAAATTCAAGAATAGAGAGTTGAAAGCTAAATCCCTATTTACTTTAATGGAGATTGATAAAGCAGTAGCTTACAAATTTATCAAGGAGTACCACTATCTAGGGGACGCTAAGTTTTTTGCTAAGTTTTCATACGGTATATTTATAGGAGATGAACTTGTGGGATGTTCTACGTTTAGTAACCCCCAAGGTATAAGTGCAATGAAGAGTTGGTTTGGGTTAGATAATAGTGACCAAAGTGTACTAGAACTAAGTAGGCTATGTATGTTACCCTCTCTTAATGGTACAAACGCTACAAGCTATCTGTTAGGTAACAGTATGAAGATGCTAAAACAAAAGGAGGTTAAGGCTGTGATAACCTTAGCCGATGACAGTCGGCACGTTGGCAGTATCTATCAAGTGTGTAACTTTAAATATTATGGCTTAACTGATAAGAAAACAGACTTCTTTTGCGCGGATGGAAGGGTTAATCCAAGAGGTTCTACAAAAGATTTAGAGGGTGTATGGCTACCGAGAACACAGAAGCATAGGTACTGCTTCCTATTAGATAAAAAGATGGATGTGCTATTAGAAGAAAGTGTTAGACCTACTGTTGAAGATACAAGTGAGTATGACTGCTGTAATGGTACGCATGAGGTATTTGATAAAAGGTTTAATAAGACCTATACTTGCCCCAAGTGTACGGATAGGATAGAAGAAATATTAGATAAGCCTAAACAAGAAAACGAAAAAGATAAGATAATGAACTATGTAGTATTTGATATGGAGTGTGATGGATTCAACCCTACAAAGATTCACTGTCTGTCTATGAACTGGGGTGGGGAGATAAGAACTACCTCAGATTACGATAAGATGCGTAGCCTACTCACCCGTACAGATATTACCCTTGTAGGACATAACATAGTTACCTTTGATATACCTCACCTAGAAAGACTATTGGAAATAAAAGTTACAGCGCCTTGTATTGACACTCTTGCTCTCGCGTGGTACATATGCCCACAATTAAATAATTACGGATTAGCAGACTTTGGAGAATTATATGGAATACCAAAACCAAAGGTAGATGATTGGGATAATCAACCCCTAGAGGTTTATATGGAGAGGTGTTCTGAGGATGTTCGTATTAATTCTAAACTATGGGAGAAAGTGCAAGCAGACCTTGCACAATTGTACGATAACAACGAAGCTCTTATCTCGTCCCTAATGCGTTATCTTTCCTTTAAGATGCACACAGTAAGGTTACAGGAAGAAAACCCCTTCACGCTAGATGTAGAGACTACAGAAAAGAACCTAGCATATCTTGAGGGGTTAAAGGAAGAGAAGACTAACGCTTTAAAGAGAGTAATGCCTACTGTTGGTGTTGTATCTAAGCGAGTGCCACCTAAGACCCCACACAAAAAAGATGGTGGTCTGTCAGCACAAGGGGAGAAGTGGAAGAAGCTAACAGAAGAAAGGGGATTAGTTTTTGAACACAGCGAACCTATTGAAGTAATTAATAACTACGATGAGCCAAACCCTAACTCCCCTGCTCAAATAAAAGATTGGCTATTCTCTATCGGGTGGAAGCCTGAGAACTTTAATGAGGGAGTAAACGGAAAGATACCTACCTACTACCTTGCTGACAAGTCTCTCTGTCCTTCTGTCCTAAAACTTGGTGAGGTTGTTAAAAGTCTTGATGACCTTGGTGTACTTAAGCATAGGATAGGGCTGTTAAAGGGCTTCCTAAGAGATCAGGAAGATGGGTATATCTCTTGTGGTATTCATGGGTTAGCCTCTACTCTTCGTACTCGTCATTCTAGGTTAGTTAATATGCCTAAGCCGTCTGTACCTTATGGGGAGTTGATTCGAGGGGTGTTGACTTGTGATGAAGGCTATGAGTTAGTAGACTCTGACCTTGCATCTCTTGAGAATATGATTAAGTTAGACCTCATCTATCCCCTCAACCCTGAGAAGGTAGGGGCACAGCTAACAGAAGATTTTGATTCTCACCTAGAGATTTGTATGGTGGCGGGGCTTATGACTCAAGACGATGTAGACTTTTATAAGGAGAAGAAAAAGAATAAGGATGTAGGCAGTGATAGGTTTCACGACCTAGACAAGAAAAGGCATCAAGGGAAGACAGTAAACTACTCTGCACAATATGGCGTGGGAAAGAAGAAGCTGTCCGAGACATTAGATATACGTCAGTCAGAGGCTAAGAAATTACTTGACGCTTATTGGGTAGCTAATAAGGAAGCTAAGACTGTAGCAAGTAGATTTGAAACTAAGCAGTGTCTTGGTAAGACTTGGGTAAAGAATCCCTACAATAAGTTTTGGTATGAGTTAAGGAGTGAGAAGGATAGACTCTCTGCTGTCATACAATCTACTGGGGATTTTATTACTCATCTATGGGCTAAGAATGTAACAGATGTAAGTGGTTGCGTGTCATTAATCTACCATGACGAATTAGCAATGATAGTAAAGAAAGGATACCGAAAGGGGATAGAGAAGATGCTGCGTGACGGAATAGAAAAAGTAAATAAACAGTTAAAACTTCACATACCTATGGACATTTCCGTTAACTTTGGTGAAAAGTTTAGTGAAATACACTAAAAACGTGAAAAACAATTAAACCATGAATAAAATATCAAACTTAATGCAAGTGGTCGAAGACCTACTAAAGAAAGATGCTAGGTGCAGAGATGAAGACAAGCTACTCACAGCTTTGCTTTGGTACGATGTAGTACAAAAGAAGGGTCTCGTATTTAACAGTATGACAGCTAAAGATTTATTAGACCTTTATATTAGTGGGGTATTACCTAACCATGATAGCATAACAAGGGCTAGGAGAAAGGTACAAGAGACCATGCCACACTTACGAGGGGATAAGTATAATCTCAGACAAGGGCATCAAGAGGAAGTTAAAAAAGATTTAGGCTATGGAAGAGAGTAACAATTACCCCAAACAAATAAACAAGAGTAAATTATGACAACAGAAGAAATATCTAACTCTATAGTTACCTGTCTTACTCAGGGCATGGAGCATAGAACAAACAAGGAGAAGATTACAGAAGCAATGGAGACTCTTACTCCTCTATTAGGTTATGTACCTGAGATAAAAAGAAGGGCTGAGTATGAGTATGCTGTTGCTTGCTCTAATGGTGTTGAGAGTGCGGGGGGTGCTGAAAGAGTACGTCTTAAACTAGCAGAGGGGTACGCAGCAGATCAGAAGGGAAAACTAGAGGAAGTAAAGTCCCTTGAGAAATCTCTTCACACTGCAATCTCTTCTCTTCAAACACTATTAAAAGAATATGATTAACTCAAAAAATAAAAAGTGTATTGAGTGCGGCAGAGAAGATCAACCTCACTTCTCTAGGAAGAGGTGTAAGGGGTGCGCTCAGAAAGGTTACGCTAATAAGTCTCAGGAGAAGGCGTTCACTATATCCTCTTCTCCACCCAAGAAAAAGACTAATAAGGATACCAAGTATAAACAGATTTATTTTGATTACTTTGGTTACACGGAGGGGGACTTCATTCCTTGTGAAATATGTGGAAAGGAAGCTGTTGATATACACCACATAGATGCAAGGGGTATGGGAGGAGACCCCACAAAATCAAAAGAAAATATAGAAAACCTCATGGCTCTTTGTAGAGAAGATCACGAAACATATGGGGATATAACAGAGTATAAGGGATTGTTAAAGTTAATCCACAAGAAAAAGTTAACTTTGCCTTAACATACCGCATTAATAGTTTGTTTACTATTGTATTATGAAAACAAATAAAGAACAAGAATTAGAACGCTACGAGTACTTCTTTGAGAAAGAATCAGAGAGAGCTTGGAATGAATTAAGCGAGATACAGCAATTAGAATTAACTCAATACAGTACATCCTGATGCAAAAAATAACACCCAACAAAGAAGCTAACAGCGGATACCCCCCTATTATGAAAGAGGTATTTACAGAGAGAATGATAGATGAAGATACTTATGAGTATAATATAGCTACCTATAATGGTAAGAGTTGGATAAATAGAGAAGGTACTGTTATCTTCCCTGACTCTTGGGTTTATTGTGGGGGTGCTTTTGATGAATATTAATAAATAAAGGGTATATGAAAACTGAAACAAATAGAGTATTGAACGATAAAATTGACGCTTGGACTGAATCCCTAACTGAGCGATTAGTTGAAATTAGGTTCTTTGATGTAGCAGAGATGAGGGCTGCTCTCAAGACACATTTTAAAATGGCTATGGTAGACAGCTTGAATATGCAAATCTCACAGACACAAATTGAATTTGATGAGATTAGGTACGCAATGAACACCTATAAGGGATATGAGAAAGCTCAAAAGATGAAAAGGTTGGGGGAATTGAGAGTTAAATTGAAAGCAGAGAATAAATTGTATGCCGAACTTGATAGAGATAGACAAGCTAAGGAGATGACTATATGGATGCGCGAACACCACCCTGAGTCAACCTCATCATTTTATAAGTCATACGATGAAAAGTTCCCTAGTCGTATTAGGTAGCCCCGCAATAACAAAAAAGATTAAAATTTAACAACAGTAATATATGAGTAAATTAGAAGATCATAAAGACAAGGTTCTTAAACTTCACAACGAAGGATTGAGTTCTCGAAAGATAGTAGCAACCCTACTACAAGAGATAGGGGAGAAGTTTAGTAAGAGTACGGTTAACTACGCTTTGAAGGATTGGTTAGATAATGAAAGTAGCACTGAACAGAACGAAGAGAACTACAGCGATAACCTCATAGGTACAGATGCCTTTAAGGATTACTGTGCGCGAGAGGGGATAGACGTTACTAAGGTAAGGAGTGCTAAATATGTGAATCATGCGGGGCAGCAGAAGTTTAACATCGTCCTTGACTACAAAGAAGAGGAGAGTGTGGACTCTATTGACTTTAAATCTGTCATTGATGATATTGTAGGTAGTACTTACACACCTAAAGGCAGTTATCACTTTGGGTGTGGGGAGTTGGTAACTAGATTAGTTTACACAGACACTCACATTGCTATGTGTACAGACATTGAGGAGACTTCTATGTACGCTACCCCTTGGGATGAGAAATCTCTTATGGAAACCCTTGAGATAATGTGTGAGTATGTCAAGGAGAATAGAGTAGGCTCTACATTAATCATTGATGACCTTGGAGATGTACTCGATGGTTGGGATGGTTACACCACTCGCGGGGGGCATAAGCTCCCACAGAATATGTCAAACCAAAAAGCATTTAAGGTAGCCTTACATTTTAAGATGGCTATGCTTGACATACTTAATCCATACTTTGATACTATCATCTGTCACAATGTATCAGCAGATAATCATTCTGGTTCGTTCGCTATGATACTTAATCACGCTTTCATGCGTGTAGCTGTTGAGAAGTACGACAATGTTGAGGTTATAAACTATGAGAAGTTTATTGAGCATTACTTTGTAGGTCGTCATGCTTTTGTGTTGACTCACGGTAAAGATCACAAGAGTTTAAAGTTTGGGTTCAAGCCTAAGTTAGACTCTGTTCAGATTGAGAAGATAGAGCATTACCTTAAGCACAATCAACAAGGCAGTGTGTACAAGACTGCTGACTTTATATGGGTAGACAAAGGCGACAGCCACCAGCTTTTATTTGATTACTCCACAGCCCAAGATTTTATGTACATGAATCATATTGCACTATCTCCTGCATCAGAATGGGTAATGACAAATTATAAAAAAGGAGAAAGGGGGTTCACAATTCAACAGATAGACCCCCAAGATAAGAACATTAAACTATTACCTATTATACTCTAATATTACCTTAACGTTAAATTTAAAGGGGATGCTTGTTTGGTATCCCCTTTTTTAGTACTATTGCTTTATAATTAAAAGTTATGACAATAGAAGAATTTTTATTACTGTTCTACATAGGCACTATGATGTGTGCTATGTTACACTGTTACTATCACACTAATGACAGTGGTCTTACTATTTTTGCGGGGGTGTTTGCTCCCCTTTATATTTACCTTTATATATTTAAAAGATGACACACCTACAATCAGCAATATGGAATGAGGCTAAAGCCTTTATCACAAATGGAGACCCCACAAACAATAAAGAGTTTGGAGATAAACTAAGGGCAATCATAGATTTTTTAACACAAGTACAAGCACAACGTGATGAAGCGTACAGTCAAGTAAAAAAGAAATAATAATTTTGGATTTGAATCCAAGAAAAGTATAATAATTTAATGAATAAATCAGAACAATATCTAAAGGAGAAGTTTGACTCTACAGTTTGGTCGTACTCTCGTATAGCCTCTTTTTACTCTTGTCCCTACAGTTTCTATGATACTTATATTCTAGGAAACAGGAGGAGTAACTTTCATGCTTTTGTGGGGAGTGCTGTTCACTCTGTCTTAG
>Ga0070747_1001286_pt1 | contig 12317 bp, 17 predicted proteins | sample VirMetDEL_Mar_31_FD_77321 | JGI IMG/M metagenome (GOLD analysis project Ga0070747, IMG submission 77321) | Aqueous microbial communities from the Delaware River and Bay under freshwater to marine salinity gradient to study organic matter... | ecosystem: Environmental > Aquatic > Marine > Coastal...
CATAGGATTGTTTTCTTCTTTAAAATCGCTTGAGTTTAAACTGCGACCATAAATTTCTCTTGTCGAACGGTTAGCACGTAATGTTTTATTGTTTTTCATAACGTTTCCTTAAAGTAACCAATCACGGGCTTGTTCGCCCAAAACTTGACCAGCAATATCAATTTTGCTTTTAAGCGCAATTAATATCTTCTCGTCGATAGTGTTTGGTGACACCAAATCAATGTATGTCACCTTGTTTGTCTGACCAATCCGGTGAGCGCGGTCCTCGGACTGTAACCGAATCTCCAGATCATAGCTGTTGCTGTAATAAATAACCGTGTTGGCCGCAGTCAAAGTAATGCCGTAGCCTCCCGTTCGAGGCTGACCAACAAAGAAACGTAATGGGTTTTCAGGGTCTTGGAACTCTTCGACAATGGTTTGTCGTTCGTCTTGTGGTGTTTCGCCGTAGTAGCAAGCCACTGATTCTTCACCATATTTTTCGGATAACGTATCACGGATCTTTTTTATGTCGTGGGTGTACGAGGCCCAGATAATAACTTTGCCTTGAGTCTCATCCAAAATATTTAACAACTCATCCATCCTGTTGTTATCCAGACTCTGAATCTCTCCCTCATCCGGTTGCAAAAAACCACAGCATATCTGTTGAAGACGCATGATCTGCGTCAGTACACTAGCCGTTGTGGCTAACTCGCCATCTTCTAGTTTGGCCAAGGCTAACTTCTTCATCTGCTTGTACAACCGAGCTTGCTCCGCGGACAACGGCACATCACGTCGGATGTAGAGTTTGTCCGGCAAGTCTAAACAGTCTTCTTTAAGTATCCGATTACTAAACTTATCCAGTTTGCTATTGAGCTCGTCTAGTTTACGGTATCCAACGATCTGGTTAAAACTACGATGACCCATAGCGCGTTGTTGTACATTAGCGTAACGGCCTTGAAAAGCGTAGTAGCTGTTAAATCCCAAGCACTTGGGGTTCAAGAACTCGCACTGACTGAATAAATCCATAGGACTTTTGGTAACAGGCGATCCCGTTAGTATTCGTCGGTACTTACTAAGGTCTTGTAACTTAATGATATTTTTTGTTCTAGCCGCTTTTCTATTTTTAATCGTAGTGCTCTCATCGACAATAACCATATTGTCTGGATTCTTTTTCAAGAACACTTTAGCGATCTGAACACCTTTACTTGTACTGAAAGCTTCAACGTTCATCACAAATATTTTCATGCCGTCAAACGGGTCTAGCACAAAAGGCTCTAACTCGTCATGAAATTTCTGTGTAATATTAGGTTGCCAACGAACAATGTTTCGAGGTATTCTTTCAGGCAGATGCACGGGGATTTCTTTTCGGACCCAATTATCAAAGACACCTTTAGGTGCGATAACTAACACTGCGTTGAGTTTGTTTTCTTCGTATAATATAGCCATCGTATCGATAGCCACTTTGGTCTTTCCGGTACCCATCTCCATAAACAAAGCATAGTGCTTCGCGTCCCACGAATCACGGATCACGTCTTGTTGGTGATCAAACGGTTTAGTTTCAAATTCGTAGTTCTTCATTTTTTTCCTTTTGGCTATTGACATGTGTACGATATAGTATAATATACGTCTTTGTCAAGGCCCGATATGGTCTTTAACAACGAAAGGAGAAACGATGGACTTGACTAAATTGATGGAAGAGGACCTTAGCCCAAGCAATAACGGGCTAGACAACCTCAACCAAGGTGGTTTGGAATCTGTAGCAAAGGTAGCAAAAAACATTCGAGACAAGGAAGAATTAATCTCCGAGCTCGAAGAGAAGTTGTCAGCAGAAAAGAAGGCTTTACTTAAACTTACCGATGAAGATTTGCCGGGTATGTTTATAGAGCTAGGTCTAAATAAACTAGAGTTAGATGATGGGTCAACAGTCGAAGTGAAACAGACTTATGGTGCTTCCATAAAAGTTGATAATCGTCCGGCCGCTTATGATTGGCTTCGAGAGCATGGATACGATGACATCATCAAAAACACAGTAGCGTGTAACTTTGGTCGTGGTGAAGATGAAGTAGCAAAACAGTTTGCAGAGTTTGCTTCGACACAAGGTTTTGATGCTCAAACAAAAACGGAGGTTCATCCGCAAACGCTTCGCGCTTTTATTAAAGAACGTGTTGAAACTGGGGAAGAGTTTCCAATGGAATTATTTGGTGCGTGGGTAGGACAACGTGCAACTGTTAAACGTAAAAAGGGGAATAACTAATGGCCGCAAAGAATGCCGTAGCAAAGAAGAAAGATCAGGGTATTACTATTTTTGATCCATCAATTTTCGAGCAAGATGCGGGAAAGGGTTTGGAGAACGTAGGTCAGGAGGATTTGGCACTACCTTTTGTTAAGGTTTTGTCTGGCAACGATCCAGTGCTTGACGAGAATGAAGAGGCTCGTAAGGGTGACATATATAACACCGTGACGGGCAAAGTTTACAAGGGTAAGACCGGTATAAAGGTTATCCCATGTGCTTATCAGAGACGTTTTATTCAGTGGGCTCCTCGTGGTTCTGGCAGTGGCGCACCAAGTGCGATTTACACACCTCAAGAGCAACGACCTAAGACTGAAAGGTCTGCGGACGATAACAAAGATTACGTTGTCGGGGGCAGTGGCGAGTACATCGAGGAAACACACCAACATTTTGTGTTGATCCTGAACGAAGATGGAAGTATTGAAACGGCTTTGATTGCAATGAAATCTACTCAGCTAAAGAAGTCCAGAAAGTGGAATTCGATTATGGCGAGTCGGGTCATGCAAGGTGAGTTCGGAACGTTTACGCCACCGCGCTACAGCCACGTTTACCTTCTAAAGACTATTCAGGAGGAGAACTCCAAAGGGTCTTGGCACGGTTGGGAAATGTCTTTGTTATCTCAAATTGAAGACGCGGCTTTGTATACGCAAGCGAAGAAGTTTTCGGAAGACATTATGCAAGGTGACGTAGTGGTGAAACACGATAATGGTGAAGAGAGTGAGACGAACGGAGAAACAATACCGTTTTAATCATTCTGGGGCGGGGGAACCCGCCCACCAATCGTGGGAGATCACATGTCAGTTGAAAAATTTGCATCCATATTCGAGGGATTAAAATCCGCGTATGGTTATTTTAAGATAGAAAAACAAAAAGCGAGTGGCAAACAATCTGGTAACGCGGGGGTAGTTCGAGAAGAACCTACGCTAGAATTATTTAAAGAACATCTTGCAGGTAACGGTAGAGGTCTGGGTATAATACCCATTAATGAAAACGATAGTTGTAAATGGGGTTGCATTGATATCGATCAATACCCGCTTGATCATGCGGCGCTTATTAAAAAAATACGCAGTCTCAAACTCCCTCTTGTCGTCTGCCGATCTAAGTCGGGAGGGGCGCATTGCTTTTTATTTAGCGATGAATGGGTCTCAGCTAAAGACATGCAAAAAGCCCTTAAAAATATGTCTTCTGCTCTGGGCTTCGGTGAGAGCGAGATTTTTCCCAAACAAATCAAATTACATTTAGACCGTGGAGATGTTGGTAATTTTTTAAACTTACCTTACTACAATTCGGAAGAGGGCTTGCGTTACGCTTTCTTGGACGATGCTACCTCGGCTACACTCAAAGAATTTATTAAGCTGTACGAAACTCATGTAAAAACACCGGAAGAAATACAGAATTTACAAGTACCTGAAGCTAAAGAAACAAATCTCTTGGCCGACGGACCGCCGTGCTTACAAATACTTAGCCGTCAAAAAATATCGGAGGGAGGTAGGAACAACGGCCTGTTTAATATGGGGGTTTACTTACGCAAGGCGCACCCCGATAGTTGGGAGAGCGAGATATTAAAGTACAACCAAGAATACTTTCAGCCGTCGCTTCCTTTGGCGGAAGTCAACATTGTAGCGAAACAACTGTTAAGAAAAGATTATGCGTATAAATGTAGTGATGCTCCTATTAACGCTCATTGCAATAAAGATTTGTGCCGAACACGCAAGTTTGGAGTCGGCGCGGCAGTGGCGGGAGCAACCATCGCCAACTTACGAAAGTACAATTCAACGCCACCGATCTGGTTTATGGATGTTAACGGCGAGCCGTTAGAGCTAGACACTGACGGATTGATGAGTCAAGCTTCGTTTCAGAAGGCTTGCCTTGAGCAACTTAACTTCATGCCCCGATCCATGAAGCGACAAAACTGGGAAGGTCGGGTCGGTGGGCTGTTAACAGAGATGAAAGAAAATGATGGAGCGATCATTGAAGTATCTCAAGACGTTACCTCGTCAGGTCAGTTTTACGATTACCTCGAAGAGTTTTGCACTAGTATGCAACAGGCTCAGGACAGGGAAGAGATATTACTGCGCCGCCCTTGGTCTGACGAAGAGAACTCGCTCACCTTTTTTAGGCTTAAAGACTTCGAAGATTATTTAAAGAAAAACAAATTCTTTGAGTTCCGAAGAAATAAAATTGGAAAACACTTGCGAGATATTCAGGGCGAGAATACCGTCATGAAGATTAAAGGAAAAGCCGTTCGGGTCTGGAAAATACCAAGCTTTGATAGTTCCGATGTACAGATTAATATCCCATCATTTAAACCAAAGGAGTCTCCGTTTTGAGTGACTTAGATAAAAGAAACAAAACCATGTACGAAATGTACGTCAAAGAGTATCGAACGTTGACAGCTATTGGTAAGAAGTTTGGCCTGACAAAAGAACGTGTTCGACAAATTGTAAACAAGTATAAAAAAAGGATTTCAGATGTTCAGGATATTCGGACCGCCGGGAACAGGGAAGACAACGACACTGCTAAACAAGGTGGACGAAGCACTTGAAAACGGGATACATCCGAATGAAATAGCTTTTTTATCATTTACCAGAAAAGCCGCAAACGAAGCTAAAGAAAGAGCCGTCTCAAGATTTAATCTTGATCCTAAAGAAGACTTAATTTACTTCCGAACATTGCATAGTCTTGCTTTGATGCAGACCTCTATCCGGTTTGAAAACATCATGAGTGAGCAACACTATAAGGAGTTGAGTCAGTCAGTGGGGATGACGCTTAACGGCACACGGAACACGTCGATAAGTGATGACCTACCTACGGCATCAAGTAGAAAAGATCCTGTGTTAGGTTTGATTAATTTAGCGCGTCTTAAAAAGACATCGCTTAGAGATGAGTACAACATTAGTTCTATAGACATTCCTTGGAATACCATAGACTACATTAACAGAGCCTTGGTCGATTACAAAAGAAATATGGGGCTGTACGACTTTACCGATATGCTTGAGATGTTTATACAGGAAAGCAATAAATGTTGCCCTAAGTTAAAACTTACTTTTTTAGATGAAGCTCAGGACTTATCTGCTTTGCAGTGGGACATCGCACATATATTAGATTCCAACTCAGAAAAGATGTATTGCGCGGGAGATGATGACCAAGCTATTTACCGATGGGCGGGGGCTGACGTAGATCACTTCATTAACTTGGAGGGTGGATCAGAGACGTTGGAGCAGTCTTATCGAATACCTAGCTCTGTTCACGTCGTTGCAGAAAACGTAGCGAAAAGAATACATCGACGTTTCCCAAAAAATTATTTACCTCGAACAGAATCGGGAACAGTTCAAAGAATAAATACTATGGACTCTTTAGACCTTTCGACGGGCAACTGGTTGATCTTGTCTCAAGCCGGATACCACCTACAGGCCGTAGCTTCTGATCTAAAATCAAACGGCTATTTGTTTAATTACAAAGGACACCGCTCGATTGGAGAAAAATTATCCGAAGCTGTAAACGGTTGGGAGAATCTTCGCAAAGGTAAAGAAGTATCGGGAGCCGTCGCTAAAAAGATTTATAGCTATATGTCTTCCGGTAAACACGTTCAACGCGGATTTAAAAAACTACCCGCCCTAGATGAGGCTGAGTTTGTTACGCTTCAAGGTCTGATAAACAATCACGGGTTACTGGCAACTAAAGAAATGATCTGGTCCGAAGCAATGGATAAAATACCGGAGACCGAACGAGCCTATATCACGGCGTTGTTAAGACGGGGCGAGAAGTTTAATGCCACGCCTCGGATAACAGCGTCCACGATCCACGGATCAAAGGGTGGGGAGGCGGACAACGTTGTACTGCTCACGGACCTCAGCCCTTCCGCAGAAAGTGAAATGCATATTAATCCTGACGATATGCATCGAGTATTTTATGTCGGGGTAACCAGAGCAAAACAAAACTTGTACATCGTTGATCCTGATGATGTCGGAAGGAGTTATAACTTATGAATTGTTGGCACTGTAATCATGAATTAATCTGGGGTGGGGACCATGACATGGATGAAGACGATGAGAATTTTTCAATAGAAACAAATTTAAGCTGCCCCAAATGTGGCACTTTTGTTTTAGTTTTTTTACCAAAAATTTATACCGAAGAAAAGGAAGAAGATGCAGAACGATAAACAGCCACGAGACTATAGTGAGTTTTATTTAAAAGCTAAAAAACAATTTCGTTATATATCAGAAGCGGTAAACAATAAACGATATGATGAAGCAGAAAAACATGCCATGAGTGCATTAGTAGAAATGAAAATGGTTTTTAATAGTTTGCAACTTCTTAAAGAAAGAGAAAGAAAGTTATGGAGGGATGATGGACAGGTCTAATTTGTTAACGCAAGCTAATTATTTAATTCAAGGAGATCGAGCAAAAGATTATGGTGACGCATACGAAAATCACGATAAAATAGCTAAAGGATGGAACGTAATAGCAAAGTCGGCAATTGAAAGTCACGGAAGGATTACAGCATCTCACGTTGCGCTCATGATGGATTGGGTAAAGACCGCCCGTCTTTTAAACACAATCGACCACGAAGACTCGTGGATCGACAAAGCGGGTTACACCGCGCTTGGAGGAGAATTCTCCCCAAGGGACAAAAAATAAAGAGAGGTTTGTATGGCGGGAAATTTGCAGATGGCAATGTTCGCTCCAAAAAGCGAATGGATACCCCCGATGGAATTGCCAGATATTACAGCCGCAAAAAAAATTGCTATCGACGTAGAAACGAGAGACCCCGATATTAAAACCAATGGTCCCGGATGGGCTACAGGAAATGGGGAGGTTGTAGGCTATGCAGTAGCCGTAGATGGATGGTCAGGTTACATCCCAATTAGGCATCTTGGCGGAGGCAATCTTGATGAAAAGATTGTTAATCGTTGGCTGAAAAAAGTATTCGAATGCCCCGCAGATAAAATTATGCACAACGCTCAGTACGACGCAGGTTGGCTCAAGCGCATGGGCTTTGATCTCAAAGGAAGAATAATCGACACGATGTTGATCGCTTCTTTACTAGATGAGAACAGATTTAGTTACAGCTTAAACGCTTTGTCTTACGACTTGTTGGGCAAAACAAAATCAGAGAAAGGTTTAGTCGAGGCCGCTAGAAGTTTCGGCGTTGATCCTAAAGCTGAGATGTGGAAACTCCCCGCCATGCACGTCGGTGCTTACGGTGAGGCTGATGCCGAACTCGCTCTCGAACTTTGGAATTACTTCAGCGTTCAGCTTGGCAAAGAAGACCTCTGGGGTATTGCTAATCTTGAGCTTGATCTGCTCCCATGTCTTATCGAGATGACTTGGCGCGGAGTCAGGGTCGATCAAGACAGGGTTGAGCAAACTAGGAACAGTCTTGTCAAGCGGGAACGGCAAGTCATGAAAGAGATTAAGAAGATTGCGGGGCGTGACGTTGAAATCTGGGCGGCTCAATCCCTCGTCAAAGCTTTCGATAAAGTCGGGCTCCAATATCCAAAGACCGAAAAGGGCGCACCTAGTTTCACAAAGCTTTTCCTCCAAGAGAACAGTCACCCACTCGCGCAACTCATTGTCGAGGCTCGGAACCTGAATAAGACAACCGGCACTTTCCTCAACACAATCACAAAGCACTGTCACGCTGACGGTAGAATTCATAGCCATATCAATCAAATTCGATCTGATGACGGGGGGACAGTATCCGGTCGTTTAAGTATGAACAGTCCGAACCTTCAACAAATTCCCGCAAGAGACCCTGAGATTGGCCCAATGATACGTTCTTTGTTTTTACCTGAAGAGGGAGAGCAGTGGGCCGCCATAGACTTCTCGCAACAGGAACCACGGATCTTGGTTCATTATGCTCACGTTTATGGTCAGAGTCGTAATTTGCCATTGGAGGGTGCGTCAGATTTTGTTGAAGCATACAACGATGATCCTAACACAGACTTTCATACGATGGTGGCTGAGATGGCGAACATTCCAAGGAAGCAAGCTAAAGTAATTAACCTTGGCATGATGTACGGCATGGGGGTTGGAAAACTTTCGGAGCAGTTGGATATTTCAATGGATGACGCAAAAAGTTTAATTAACCAATACCATAAGCGAGTGCCATTCGTAAAAGGGTTAATGAACGGGGTGATGAATCGATTGAATGACAAATCTTCTTCGGGTTCGATCCGTTCAATACTTGGTCGTAAGTGTCGTTTTGACCGATGGGAGCCCGACACCTTTGCGATGAACAAAGCCTTGCCTTACCAAGAGGCCGTTCAAGAGTACGGAGCCACCACGAGGCTTAAAAGGGCTTACACGTACAAAGCTTTGAACCGTTTGATTCAAGCTTCGGCGGCGGACATGACAAAGCAAGCAATGGTTGATCTTTATAAAGAGGGTTTAGTACCCTTGACGCAGATTCATGATGAGATTGCTATGTCTGTAAAAAACAGGGAGCAAGCAAAACATATTGCTGATATAATGACCAAAGCAGTTCCTTTACAAGTACCTAACAAATGTGACATAGAAATAGGTCCAAGTTGGGGAGAGGCAAAGTAACTGCCATTTCATTCCTCCGAGTGTTATTTTAGCCCCGATATTAATCGGGGCTTTTTTTTATTGCCTGTAACTGCAATAGACGCAACAACTGCGCTCGTTTATGGTTATCGATAGCTTTTGCCCTACAATATTGAGTCCACAATGTCATGACACCCTCCCGTTTAAAGTTAGGTGCGTTCCTTCGACCGAATGGTCTACTTCCGTCCTTGGTGGATGAACGTTCGCGTATTGTCTTAATTTAAGGTTTTCTTGTCAAGATGGTTGCGTAATCTTATATATTCGCATATACTCCCATGTAAACCTAAAGAAAGTAGTGTAATGGATACCAATAAATGGAAAAGCGTGTTAGTGCCGAGGGAGATTTACCTCGTAATTAAAGAAATGTCCAAGGCTGAGGGCCGCACGATCAGTGGTCAATTGCGCGTTATCTTTGATGACTTTGTACAGAAATACAAACCTCGTGACGAGGATGATCGTTTCGACAGTTGAGAGTTGAAGTTGCGTTTACTTTTAGATAAAATTAACCCGACATCGGGATTTTGTTTTCCTTTTGTTTTCCGTGTAGTGCTAAAGCCCTTGGTCTAATCCCCAGATCAAGGGTTTTTTTATAAGGTGTTGATATGAAAAAACTTTTGCTAATACTATTTTTATTTGTGACCACGGCTCACGCTCAAAACATTCCGAAAGGTTTGGATATGTGCGTTGGAGACTTTGCTTTATGTGCGGCCTCGACGTGTACGCCCACAGGAAACAGCATGACTATTAAGGGAAAGATTTATCCTGAAGCAGTTTGCGAGTGTCCTGTTATTAATGGAAAAGCTTTGGCGGATATTGACGGCGGTAATATGCAAGGGTCGTGTGACCGAGTAGACGAGACCCAAGTCTGGAGTTTGTTCTCTTACAAACGTTACCTTCCTCAACAAATTACAAATTGGAATGACGCTCGAACCAAGGCTCAAGAATGTTCTGCTGATCTAGACTTAGGACACCAGACCGTTAACTGTTTTTCGATGTCCTGTGAAATTACGGGGTACCTCAATGGAAACGTAATTGCGTCATGCTCCTGTCCAATAGGTCAATCGGTAACCAATGGGCGCATTCCACCGGACACCGCTTTTCTTATTCAGTCGGGGCAAGGAGACCCTGAGTACTGCGCGAAGAATCCCGTTGCAGTCACACCTTTTCTCAGACGTTTAAAACCAAAGAAGGAGGAAAAACGTGCAAGACATACAAGACCTAAAACCTAGCGCACCGCAAGAGAAACCCGCCAAAGAGTTTGTCGATGGACTTATCGCCAAGAAACCACGGGACACGGCCCCTGAATGGATCAAGTGCAACCTCAGTATTAAAAGAGCAGACCTAATCCTATGGTTAGAGCAAAAAGAGGGTGATTGGGTGAATATACAAGTCTGTGAAGCGCGATCAGGAAAGTGGTATGCTGAGGTGGATAATTGGCAACCAACGAAGAAAGCGTCGGGCAACGATGGATCTAGAGGATTTTAGCCTTACCGAGGAAGAGGAAGAATTTTTTATCTCGGCAAACGAAACCGCAGAAATGATGAAGACTCTAAGCAAGCGCGGGGTCTCTCAATCGGCGGCTATTGGCGGGGCCTTAACTCAGCTACTGACTCAACTTTTTGTAGGTAGTACCTCACAGGCTGAGGCCCTTGGTATACTTTCGTCTTGTCTATCACAGGCCGCAGATAATTCAGATAAGTTTGAAAGTTTGCTATCGGGCTTAATTGAAAGCGATAGCGTTCATTAAAAGGAAAAAAAATGAAAAAAAAGAAAACAACCACTTTTCGAGCCACCATCATTCCAATCATTGCGGGGTTACTGGCGGGGATCGTTCATCATTACATGAACAAGTAATAATGGCTTATAAAAAGTCTTTCGAGGAGGGTCTTATCGAGATGGAGGCTAATTCAAAATCACTTGAAGACGGTGACCTATCTCTTTCAGAAGCTTTAGCCGTGTACAAACAAAGTATGGAGCTGCTTAACTTTTGCGGAAATGAAATAAAACAAACGAAACAAAAAATTCAAGTGCTCGATTACGAAACGAGCAAGCTTATTGATGTCAATCCGGAATCGGTCATCGGCCCTCGAAATAAGAAGTCGTAAACCACGGATCGATCTACTTTGGCAAGAGAACGATCACGTTGTAATTATCTCGACGGGACAACCCTCCAAATGGATTGGTCGATGTAAACACTGCGGGGGAGTCCACGAACAACAAAGCCGTTCAATTAAGAAGAACTACATGGCTCGTGAGTGCCCCGCCTTTGCCCCTCGAAATAAGATTTATAAGAACGTCGAGGACAGCAAACTCGTTCTCAAGTACGGCATCACCTTCGATGATTTTAAAGCCATGTTAAAGAATCAAAACTACCAATGCGCGATCTGCGGGATACACCAAGCGCAACTCGTCTACCGCATGGCAGTAGACCACGATCACTCGACCGGCAAGGTTCGAGGACTGCTCTGCCGTCCTTGCAACCACGCACTGGGGCTACTGAAAGACGATCCACGGAACGCGGCCCGCGCTTCAGAGTATTTGAAAGCAAACAAGGAATAAAAAAAGGGGGCCGAAGCCCCCAATCTTATGATGGTAAACAGAAAGTCGTAACCTCAACCCCCATTCCCCTCTTAGTCGGTCGTTCACGAGTGACGTTGACCGTCATCCCCCAACCGTATCGAAACATCTTGGCAAACAGCAAAGCCATACGGTTCGCCTCTTTTAAAGTGCGGAACGAGACTCTGTGACCACGGCCCACGGTTCCATTGGTTTCGTGATCCTCGATCAAGTGCCACCTCGAACCGTCTTTGACAATCCGCCAATGGTAAACATCACCCGTGGTCGGTTTGTTGAACTCATCTCGGTTACACACCTGTTCAATATCAGCAATATCTCCACTTTTGATGAGTTGATCGACAGCCGACTCAAGTCTTTCCATGTCTACTTTCATTTGTTACTCCTAATCAAAATTAAAAGACGGGGGCACACGGCCCCCGAACCAGACTTAAACGTTATTGAGTGTCGTTGCACGTCTCAAGACCCTTGCCCTCTCCGACTGTGTTAAGGTTGAGAGTAGGTTGAGTGCCTTGATAGCAAATTGACGCTCATTCTCCGCCGTGAATTTCTTTTGGCGGGGTTTCGTAACACCAAGCTTACGCAAGGTGTCCCCGTCCAAGTCTTCTAAAGATAGACTCATATTTTTCTCCGTATAGATTGTTAAAGAACAAAGTAAATCTTTTTTGATTTACCACTATAGTTTAAAGCATATATGGGATAAAATCAACTATTAATTTTTCTTAATTAAATCAACAAGTTAGGTGGGTTAAATTGTGTTGCGGTGCAACATAGATTTTAGACTCAATCTAAAAAACGTCGATTCGACCCGACTCGATAAAAGTAGTTGACAACCTCGCATACCTAGTCCAGAATCGAGGTTCGATCAAACAAACGGAGAACGAAATGAAAAAAGTTTTATTAG
>Ga0070747_1001287_pt1 | contig 12316 bp, 7 predicted proteins | sample VirMetDEL_Mar_31_FD_77321 | JGI IMG/M metagenome (GOLD analysis project Ga0070747, IMG submission 77321) | Aqueous microbial communities from the Delaware River and Bay under freshwater to marine salinity gradient to study organic matter... | ecosystem: Environmental > Aquatic > Marine > Coastal ...
AAAATAGCGTAACTATTATAAGTGGTGTAGCCATCTATAATGGTGGCTATACTACTATAATAAAAATAAAAATATGGCGATTGACGTAAATAAAGTATATACTACAGTATTATCTATACTAAATAAAAAAGGTAGCGGCTATATGACGCCAGACAATTTTAATAAAATTGCTGCAGTATCTCAAATAGAGCTTGTTGACAGAGCTTTTTACGAGTATAACCAAGCTGTTGCAAAGCAAACAGGTGGAAGAGCGGCGCAGGGAGCTGGTGATATACCTAGAAAAATAATGGACAAGCTTGATCCATTATGTGATTTAACAACTTTAACAATAGATTCTACAAATACTTATTTTGAAACACCGGGATATTCTACAACTATACCTGGAACAACAACAACTCAAGCTTTAAATAATATTTACGCAACACTTAGTCTTAAAGTAAACGGAGAGTTTACAGACATAGAGCGCGTAGATAAATCTAAAATACCGTTTTTGTTTTCTTCAAAATTAACGGCACCATCAACTACTTTTCCAGTTTATTACTATTCTGCAGATTTATTGTATGTTTTTCCAAGCAGTATAACGAGTGTAGATTTATATTATATAGCTAGACCTAGAGATCCGCTATGGGTTTCAAGTGTTGATACAACAAGTTTTGGTACTCCTATTTATACTTACGACGCCGTTAGTAGTAGTAACTTTAGATTACATTCTTCAGAGTTTCCAGATCTAGTTATTTCTATATTAAAACATTTTGGAGTTACTATAAAAGACCCATTAACAATTCAAGCCGCTCAACAAGAAGAACAATCAACAATACAACTAGAACAATAATATGAGTTTACTAGGAACAACAACAGAAGAAAATTACTACAATGGATCTCAAACATTTATTGGAGACGGAACAGCTTTTTCTTTTACGTTAACATTTGAAACATTGCCTACTAATAACCAAGTAAGAGCTTTTTTAAATAATACAGAAACTTTTGAGTTTACTATATCTGGAGCTACAATTACTTTTTCAGGCAATGCACAACAGCTTCTTGAAACAAATGAAAATGTTGTTGTTGAAGTTAGGTTATTAGATTATACTTTTGGAAACTACCAATACACTTCAATAAAAGATATTGTAGATAATTTCATGATAGCATATGTAGGTGATGGTAAGTTAATAGGGCACGTAGCTAAGTCAGATGTAATATTTCATGCAAAACGCGGGCTACAAGAATTTAGCTATGATGTACTTAAAACTGTTAAGCTACAAGAAATAGAACTAGGGCCATCACTGTCTATGCCAATGCCTCAAGACTACGTTAACTACGTGAAAGTGTGTTATATTGATAATTCAGGCGTACGTAGAATTATATATCCTACTAGACTTACTACAAACCCAACAGAGCCAATGCTTCAAGACGATAACTACAACTATGTATTTGATGCTGACGGCAATGCTGTTGAAGGTAGCTCTGTTACAGAAGAGCGCTGGAAAGCATTTGACACTAAGAGTGTATCAGGTGATTTATCATCTGAAGACAGCTTATATTTAACTACAGCTGACTATTTAAGAAGTGATTACGGACAAAGATATGGTGCTACACCAGAAACTACACAAGTAAACGGGTTTTTTACAATTAACGAAAGAACTGGTAGCTTTAGCTTTAGCAGTGACTTATCGGGTAAAGTCATTGTGCTTGAATATATTTCAGACGGCTTAGGCACTGATGCTGAAATGAAAGTAAATAAGCTAGCTGAAGAAGCTTTATATAAACATATCGCATACAACGTTCTAGCGGTTAAAAGAAACATATCTGAGTATATAGTACAAAGATATAAAAAAGAACGCAGAGCGGCTCTTAGAAACGCTAAGATAAGGCTTTCTAACCTTAAGATATCAGAAATATCTCAAGTTATGAGAAATAAATCGAAACAAATTAAACACTAGCAAATGGCTGAAGATAAAAGAACTTTTCTTCAAGGTAAAATGAATCAAGATTTAGACGATCGTGTTTTGCCTAATGGAGAGTATCGTAGTGCTCAAAACATACAGATAACAACTTCAGAGGTTTCAGATATAGGATCAATACAAAACTTACTAGGTAACTCTAAAATAGGTAGAAGTATGTTTCCTGGGATAAAAAACGTTGAAACAATAGGTGTTTTTTTTGATGAAAAAGACAATAGAATTTTTTACTTTGTAACAAACTACACTTGTAACGACTCAGATAAAAAAGGCTTAATCGGAGGTATTAACGGTCCAACAACAGCAATACAAGCCAGTTTACAACCAAATGTTGATAATTTGTTTTGTGGTATTTACATGTATAACGCTGGTTCTCAACAGCAGCAACAAGATCCTATATTATTGGTTTCAGGTTTGTTTTTAAACTTTAGCAAAACGCACACAATAACAGGCGTAAACTTAATAGAAGATTTATTGTTTTTTACAGATGGTTTAAATCAACCTAGAAAAATAAACGTTAAAAAAGCGCAGCTAGCCCCAGCTACTAGTAATAATCCTTATTATACTAAAGAAGATAAAATAAGTGTAGCAAAGTTTTCTCCATTTATGCCGGCCTTGTTGTTAGATTATGATCAAACAACTTTAAACAACAATGTTCCCACCGAAGCATCGCCTACATCTTCAATGCAGTCAAACGTTAGTTTTCCAGATGATTTTATAGAGGAAAAATTTGTTAGATTTTCTTATAGATATAGATTTATAGATGGCGAGTATTCTGTTATAGCTCCATTTACTCAAGTTTGTTTTGTACCTAAAACACACAGCTTTTCTTCTAATAAAATGCAAAAGATTTTAAAAAGAGGTCAAGCTTATTTTCAAGATGAAAACGGAGATTCAGACGGAATGGTTAACTCTATAAACTCTGTAAACTTAAATATAATACTACCCTCTTCTAAACTTATAACTGATTTAGATATAAACGGCATAGAAATACTTTACAAAGAATCAAACAATAGTGTTATAAGAGCTGTTGAACTTATAGAAATTAAAAACGAAAATGCTTCAGATTTAGTTACACCTGACGATGGTGTAAACTTTGAGCAAAACAAAGGTGTTTTTCAATATAAATATAAATCAACACTACCATATAAAACATTACCAGCAAATCAACTACCTAGAGTGTATGATAATATACCGCTGTCTGCTAAGGCTCAAGAAATAGTTGGGAACAGGGTTGTGTATGGTAATTTTGTTCAAGATAGATCTCTGCCTTCTGAAAAAGGTATTGTAGGTTTAAACTTTAATACTTCATATGATGCTAAATATGATATAACAAACTCTTTAGGTAATGCAGATTTTAATAACTATTATTTACATAAAGAATATCCTTATCACTCAATAAAGCAAAAAAGAACTTACGAAGTTGGAGTTGTATTATCTGATAAATTTGGAAGACAGTCACCTGTTTTAACTTCTGTTATTGGAGATGGTTCTATTACTGTTGATGCAAAATCTAGCACATTTAATAGCAGTACTTGGTCTGAAAACAATATTTTAACTATTCAAGAAACAACGCCGGGAAATCAAGACTACTGTGGAGATGCTTTAACAATAACATTTAATAGAGAGATACCTAACGCATATGGTAAAGGCACTTTAGTTCCAATAAACAGAGAACTAACAACTACTACACACCAATTTGATGTTTTTAGAGGTACGTTTTGGACAGAAGTGCTTATGGCTGGTGGCCCTCAAGGTGGTACTGGTATTAGTCAAACTTTAAACTACCAAACATTTCAATCAACACCTTTAGAGTTTATCACCGGAACTTTTTTATATACTGATCAAAATCTTTCAAATGTTTTTACTGGTTATTCTGCTTTATATATGAATAATGGTACAGAATCAGATGGTATTGCCAGTACTTTTGAAATAATTCAAATAAATTTAGATCCAAGTAGTGGAGAAATATTAAGCCAAACAACGTTTCCTGAATTTACATTTCAAAGTGATATTATAAATATAACAACACCTACTGTTCAAATAGCTAGTGCAGGAGACGATAACGTTGGTGTTATAAATGGTGCTAGTATAAGTACTAACGTTGTAAATGACTCTAATGGCAATTTTTTTGAAGGCCAAGTTGTTATTGAAAACACCAGTTTTCAAGTTTTCTTTAATTTAGGTGATTATTTAAAAGGTCAAAACACAGACTTTGTTCAAATAATAAACATAACAACAGGGAGTGGTAATTTAGTGTTACACTGTGATGGTGAGCCAAGCTTAAGCTATAACGTTCAAAGTAACAATGTTCCTGATAATTATTATTTTTATACTTATAAAATAACACCACATGGATGGTATTCTTATAGAGTTGTTGTAAAACAAGTAGAGCAAGATTATTATAATGTATATACTCCTGGTGTTTTTGATTTTGACAATGATAGAGATGATGCAAGAACTTACGTGCCTATACTTTCTGACAACATAAATAAAGTTACTAGAGATATAGAATTTTCTAATACTCAAGAAATTGGCTTGAGTACTAGTAAAGATAAACTTTTTCCAAAAGTAATACCCAATGCTTCTAATGCGGCTTTATCTTTACAGAGCAGTAATGATGTGTTAGATGTTATTAGTATTGGAACTGCAAAAGAGCAGGGAATTAAAAACGAAAACGAAAAAGTTCTTGCTTTTGTTTCAGAAACAAGTAAAAACCCTTTAATGGCACAAATACCGTTTGGTGGGTCAACTGGCAATAATATAGGCTCTAATACTGAATCAGGTTTAACGGGAAGAACACAAACGCTCACAGTAAACACCAACAGCGAGAATAGTGCTGTTGTAGCCACCGTTTTTACGTCAGGTAAAAAAGTTCTAAAAATAAATGGCGGTGATTCTACTCAATTTAAGTTAGGTGAATACTTAAAAGGAGGTAGTACAGATTTGGTTAAAATAATAAAAATAAGTACTGTTTCGCCTGTAGTATTTGTAGAATGTGATGGTGAAATATCTGAAGATTACAATGACCTTAACAATGGTGAAAATATAAAAATTTACGAATACAAATATGGAGTTCAAGACAATTTAGCTGTTTTTGAAACAAAACCTAATGAATCTGCTTTAGATATATACTACGAAACATCCACAGCTGGGCTTGTACATGAGTTAAATGAAGCTTTAGCTATTCCCTCTATTGTTGATAAACTTGAAATTGAACCTAATTTATCAGAAGATATTTTATATTGGGATCAAGGTGTTTGGCAAGGCCAATATGCTGGCATTATTAACTTTTTAGACACATTAGACAACAATGTTACTAGTCAAGATATAATACAAGTAAACTTAAACTCTATAAGAGCTTTTGTTGAAACAGATCAAGGTGTTGCTTTTCCATCTATTGCAGAAACTATTATAGATGATCCAGCTTTAATGCCTTTTGAGATATTGTTTTCTGATAATGAGTGGAGAATAAAACCTAAAAATAATTTTTATCATAGTGTTGTTGAAGATAATCAGTTTAGTGCATATGAGTTCGATGTTAGCTTTATACACCAACAAACTTCAACTCAAACAGTGCAAGTTGATAATCAAACATTTAAACTAAGTCTTCAAAACGTTGCGCCTATAGTTGAACCAATTATAGATATTGAGGCTAGTATAAGAAGTTCTTCAGATTCTACTAGTGAGTCTGTTGGTCAAATATTTGCTTTTAACGGTAGTGTTGATGAGCAAAATAATACTAAAGGGTTGCTTTATTTTTCAACAAATGTAAACCCTCAGCAAGCTTCAGGTACTATAAATATTACCGATGGAGACAATACTACAAGTGTACCTGCTTCTACAGCTTTATATGATAACAACGGTGATCTAATAAAAGAATTAGAAATAAACAACACAACAGGAGAGATATTTGTTAGAAATGAATATTTTTACGGGGTTTTAAATAAAACTTTTGACGTGCATGTTTATGATTCTGATTTTAACAATTTAGATTCATTTGAGTACAACGCTGATGACACTGGTATTTTACTTGGTAGAAGATCAATTACAACTGTAAACTTCACAATGACAGCTGACTTAATAGTTATTGATGGAGCATCAGAAGATTCAGCAGCTAATCACCCTTATTATTTAGTTACAAACGTAGATGTAATACAAGGTCAAGATATTTTTAATCAAGATCTTTTTGTAGGTGAGGATCTTGATCATTTAAACTGTTATTGGACGGAAAACCCTTCTAGTATTACTGGTACTAATACTGTTTTTGCAGGAAGTCAATACAGTCAACAAGCAATGCCTTCAGCACCTAGACACTCTAGTAGTGGTGAGTATTTTATGTTTAGTTGGCTTGATGGACAATCGAGAAATGATCCTGCTCAGTTGTGGTCTATAAGAATAGACGAAGCAACTGGTGAACCTAGAGTTAAAAAATACGAAAAACAATCAGGAAGACCAGAAAGTTCTACTAGTAAGTTTATATATTGGAATCATATTATGCCTAGCTCTTATAGAGGAAGAGTTCCTGATGAGTACCCGTCATTCCTTGGCTTATTTGTTGCTACTATAACAATGGGAGGTGTTATTATAAGTCAAGAAAAACGTGACGGTGGATTTAATGGTGATGTTCCTCAAAATATAGATATAACAGGTTATCAAAACACAGGTATAAGCCACAGCCACACAGACGGTAGCCCAACGCTTCTTGGAACAACCGGAGAACAAACAGACGTTAGAGATTTATTAAATTCCGGCGTTACTCAATGGGATTTTGAACACATGAGTAATGGTCCTTTTAGTTGCACTGATTCTGGAACTTATGGTGATGGTGGTTTTACTTTTGATTTTAACCCTATAACAGGCGAGGGTCAAGGTAGTTATAAATACTACACTATAGGTAATGAGGTTTCAGGAGCCTTTTGTCATCCAAAAGATAGAAATATCAGTGATAGATACATGTATCAAACAAATCAAGATTTACAGATATTAGGCTATGAATACAAAGTTGTTTACACTATACAAAGATTAAGAGGTCCTAATGATCATCAACGATTTTTTGTACCAAGAGTGTTTTTAGCTAGAAAAGGAAATGGTTAATATTTTTTTGATTGTAGAAAAAATTAATAATAAGTAATATATATTAAATGGCTGTAACATTAAGAATAAAATACTTTAACACCATGATATTGAGACAAGAACCTGTTTTAGCTACCAGCAAAACAACGTCTTGCTCTACTTCAGTTTCTGCACCAGCAGAGTCATCGTCTATAGATGTTACTAGCTCTACACTTTCTAGCTTAGAAGCAAACACTTCTTATGTTATAGGTGGGCCTGGGGTTAAAGATGACACAACCGGTAAACTAAACACAGATAAAGATTTATTAACTTTTGACAACGGTGTTAAGAACAAAATAGAATTAGGTGTTGTTTTAACGTTTTCATCTTCAACACCATACGCTATTAATACTCAATCTAAAAACGAGTGGCATATTGAAGAGTCTAGAATAAAAGGCGGCTTTAACGAAGATGCTATTGATTATGGACCAAAGGCTTTTGCTGTAGATAAAAAATATAATAGAAAACATAGAGAGAATTCTATGATATACTCTGGCATATTTAACTCTAGAACAGGCATAAACAATACAAATCAATTTTCTATAGCCGAGAACATAACTAAGTCAGTTGATTTATCTTATGGTTCTATACAAAAACTTTATGCAGAAGATACTAACTTACTTATATTTCAAGAAAACAAAGTAAACGGTGCGTTAATAGATAAAGACGCTATATTCACAGCTGAAGGAGGTGGTCTTTCAACTACAGCTAAAGTTGTGATTGGACAAATAACACCTTATTTAGGTGAATTTGGTATAGGTAAAAACCCAGAAAGCTTTGCTGTATTTGGATTCCGTAAATACTTTGTAGATAAAGATAGAGGTTCTGTTTTAAGACTGTCTAGGGACGGTATTACAGAAATATCATCATATGGTATGAGAAGTTTTTTTAGAAAACACCTAGCTCAGTCTGATAGCATTAGAGGGTTTTTTGATATTCATACTAGAAACTATACGCTAAACCTAAAGCTTAACACTTTTGTTTTATCAAACTTGCAAACTTTTTTATCAAAAGTAAATTCTGTAGTTTCAAAAAGTTCTAAAGGTAAAAAAATAACTTTATCTAAAAGTTCAAACACTATATCTCCGGGTCAATTTATTTCAGGTAGTGGAATTAAAGATTTTTTTAGTAGAGTTACTAATGTTTCTTCAAACACTGTAACACTTAGTAATAGTGTTGTTGTTAGAAGTGGTCAAGAAGTTTCTTTTAGATCTTCAAATGAATTTGGAGTAGAAGTAAATAAAACTGTTACTAATTTTAAAACTTTAGTTTTTAGTGATAAAGTAAATGGTTGGAGTTCTTTTATGACATACAACCCTAGCTTTGGCGGCAGTTTAAATAATTCTTTATATACTTTTAATGGTGGTGATTTATATAGACATTATGATCAAAACGTAGATAGAAATACTTTTTATGAAGAGTTTCAGCCTAGCACTATAACAGTAGTTAGTAATCAAAATCCATCTCTTGTTAAACACTACAAAACAGTTAATTACGAGGGCACAAACAATTGGAAGGTTATAAGCATGAAGTCACCTGCTGAAGATGTTCAAAATTACAATGCATATCCTATACCTGGTAATATATCAGGTAGATATCTACAAGAAGGTTCTGTTAAATTTGCTGGTTTTACTCCTTTAGAAAAAAAGTATTTTGCTAATGTAATAATAAGAGATACTTCTAGTATAACAGGTATAAGTAGTTTAAACTCTACAGGTGTTAAAGGATTTTTTACTGAAGCAATTTTTGAACACGAGCCAGTTAACAACGATAAAACCGTAAATAAAACTAAAAAAGCTGAGTTATTTTCAATAGGATTTAACTACGAGCAATCTTTATATTAAATTTAATGAAAAATAAATTAAGCAATTACAAACAAAAACTTGAAAATTTACAAAATCTTTTAATTGAAAATAACGATATAGAAGGCATATATGGTGATGGTAAAAACTTAGTTAATAACGACGTTTTTAAAATAACACACGATTTTTCTGATCAACTATATATGAGAAAAATGATTATGCCCGCTGGATCGTTTGTTGTAAGTGCGATACATCATACAGACCATTTTTGGTTTTTAATGACTGGTAGAATACTAGTTACAACTGATGATGAAGAAATAGAACACATAGCACCTTGCTATGAAAAGTCAATTAAAGGAGCTAAAAGATTAATTAAATGTTTAGAAGACTGCGTGTTTATAAACGTTCATAAAAATCCTACAAATACAGAAAATATAGAAGAAGTAGAAGAGTTGTTATACTCTTTTACTATAAAAGAATACAATAAAAAAGAAAAACTATGGCAGGAATAGTAACAGCCGGAATAATATCTGGCGCAGGATCAGTATTAAGCGGCGGCATATCGGCAATAATGGGTGGAGCTGCAAAACGTAGAGCTAGAAGACGTCAAAAGCGGCTAGAGGCTCAAATAGCAAACCTAGAAGGCTCTAGACAGGATATAATAAATCCATTTGCTGGCGCAAAAGACATGCTTACAAATCCTTTTGCTAACTTAACAGTAGCCACTCAAGCGGCTGAGTTTCAAGCACAACAAACTGATTTGTCACTAGCAAGCACATTAGATACTCTTAGAGCCACGGGCGCTGGAGCTGGTGGAGCAACAGCATTAGCCCAAGCGGCTTTACAGAGTAAACAAGGTGTTTCTGCTAGCATAGCTCAACAAGAAGTGCAAAACGAAAGATTAAGAGCACAAGGACAACAACAACTAGAAAGAGCTTTGTTTGATGCTGAAGCTAAAGGCAAACAATTTGTTTTTGGTGCTCAAGAAAAAAGAGAAATGCAAAAATTAAATAGACTATCTTCAATGGCTGGAGGTGCTTCACAACAAGCGGCTGCGGCTGAAAGCGCTCAAATTCAAGGTGTTGGACAAATGGTTGGAGGTATTGGCAGTATAGGCATAGCGGGCGCTATGGGTGGATTTGGTGGTGATAAAAAAACCACTACCGATTAAGATAGACGTAGAATTTAAATTAATAAAATAATGGCAAAACAAACAACAAGATCTCCTTTTAGAACAACTCCAGGATCGTACGAAGCTCCTGTGGAAGGTATAGTAGACTACGGTGCTTTTCAAAGAGGGTTTGATTCTAGTTTTATAGTACCACAACCTGAAGAACAAATAGATCCTTTGGTATATGAAAAACAAAACGCTATTTATGTAAAAAATGAAGACGTGACTACTGACGATATGGTATTTAATACTAATATTGCAGATCAGGTAAATAATGGTATTGCAGTTTATACAAAAAAAATAAACGGAAGGTTAAATGAACTTGCTTCTGGAGGAAAACCTAATCAACAAGCAGTTAATAACGAAATACAAAATTATGGTAATTTTAAACAGCAAATAACTAATTTTCAAGGCTTTAATGCTGCTATTTTAGATGCAGAAGAAATAATTGATAGAAGGCTTACAAAAAACATAACTTTTGGTAAAAAATCTAATGGTGAAACTATTAGTGTTTTAGATTTTTATAATAGAAAAAATCAAGGTGAAAATAGTTATACTGGCATTAGTTCTAGTTTAGATCGAAACGATAGACTAATAGTAAATTTAAATTCTAACGGATTTGAAGTAAATTTAAACAACCTTAGCGCAGAAAATGCAAGTGATTTTTACATAGCAAGATCTGATTTAAACGGGATTCTTAAAGAGTTTGAAGCAACTCCAGAAGGAAAAGCAACAAATATTAATAGTGTTCATAGAAGTACAACTACTGCTCAAAGTACTTATGATTTAGCTGGTGGAGATAGACAGCAGACAGGAACCACAACAACAGGTGCAATACGTGAAGATGTTTATACAGAAATAGACACAGCAAGTAAAAATTACGGTAAATCACTCACAAGTAAAGAATATAATCATCAATACAACTCTTTATATGTTGATATTTTGTTTGGAACAGACAACGAGAAAAACTTTGATAACCAAGTTTCTGGCGGATATATAGACGCTTTTAAAGATGGTAAATTTGTAGCTAGCGACGGCACTGGATATAGTTTTGAACAATTTAAAAATGAGTTTTTTAAAAAAGACGGATCTATTCCTTCTTATGTTAAAGACGAATTAGTACGGCAGTATGGCTCAGATTATTACAAAATTAATTCAGGTAGTGGTCACCATGTAGACAAAGGAAATGGTCATGCTGGAAGGGTTGATGATGTTGTAACTCAAAAAACATCTACCGAGAATAAAATAGAATCCAGTGGTTTAAGCTTTAATTTTGGAGGCGTTGGTGTTGATGAAACTCTTTATAATGCTATATCAGAAACTGATAAATACGGAAGATCTGATGATATTGCTGGTACTTTATTTTTTACTAAAAATTTAACTACAGGAGATAATCAAAACCCTACTTTTGATCAACAAATGTTAGTTTCTGTTAATCCTAGTGCTAGCGGCACTGGCACAAAGCAAGTTATATTTAATTTAAATAAAGGTAAGGATGGCTATGATCCTAAATTTATTGTTTATGATTTTGGATATTCTATGGCACAAGATGCACCAAAAGTATACTTAGACAAAGAAGGTGAAGTTGTTAAAAAAGGATCAAAAGGAGCTATAGAGGTTATTCCAAAAACAGCTCAAGAGTATGTGCAAAGTCGTTTTTCTACTAAAGCTGATCAAAAGAAATATTCTAAAACAATAAACGATGTTTACGATACTAGAAAAAAGAATTACGCAAAAGAAAATTTTATTGAAAACTACATGAGTAGAAACAACGCGACTAGAGAAACAGCAGAAGCAGCTTACGATATTGAACAAATTATGAATAAATAATTAAATTAAATAAAAATGACTTTACAAGAGTATATTAAAAGTTTAAGAGATCAGGGATTAACACAAGATGAAATGATACCTTTAGTTATGGAGTTTAAAGCTAATGGTGGTCAAGTTCCAGAGCAAAATACTACTGGTGAAAATTTTCAACAAGACGGTGTAGCGGGTGCGGATGCGCCGTCAGTAATAACAGCACTAGAGAGTACGGGCTTAGACTCGGATCTTGGTCCTTTGGACTTTACAGGAAGTGATCTATTTGCATTACAGCAAACCCAAGATATATTAGATACTGATATTACAGGTAAAAAAGTGCAAAGTAGCAAGCCTATGTATCAAGAAAAAACTAAAAAAGAAGAACCAAAACCTTCTAAACCTATTGATTTTAATAAATTTTTTCCTGATGCAAAAAAATTTAATGCTATAACTAACGAAACAGATTT
>Ga0070747_1001289_pt1 | contig 12305 bp, 12 predicted proteins | sample VirMetDEL_Mar_31_FD_77321 | JGI IMG/M metagenome (GOLD analysis project Ga0070747, IMG submission 77321) | Aqueous microbial communities from the Delaware River and Bay under freshwater to marine salinity gradient to study organic matter... | ecosystem: Environmental > Aquatic > Marine > Coastal...
CCTCTTACAAATTAGCGTTAGATAAGATGAGTGCAGCGGAACGTGCTGACCCTATAATGCGTAGAGAAGCAGCGGCAGAAGCCGTAAAGGATGCTGAGTCAATGAACGGTGGCCTAGCAGCAAACGCAACGCCAAGACTCGCGCAAAACAGTCTGGGTCGTGTTATATTTATGTATAAAAAGTACGGCGTTACAATGCTATCGCTATTGCACAAGCTATCAAGAGAGGCGTTAGCAGGTCAATCTCCTCAAGCCAAACGAATGGCTATGTTTCAGTTGGCAGGTATATACGGCTCCGCAGGTGCACTAGCAGGCGTAGCAGGCATGCCCTTGTATGGCACAGTCGCCATGCTGCACGATCTTTTTGCTGATGACGACGACGTTGAAGGAGATGATCTTGATAGCATAGTCCGTATGTATTTAGGTGAAGGTCCGTATCGCGGCGGGGTAAACTACCTCACAGGTGTAAACGTGGCTACACGTGTTGGGCTTGGTGAGTTTTTATTCAGGGATACACTCGTCAAAAGTGACATGCCCCTACTCTATCAGTATATCGAAACTCTAGGTGGGCCGCTTGTAGGGGTTTACCTCAACACAGAACGTGCAGCCAAGCTGATGGGTCAAGGAGAGTTCTATCGTGCGTTTGAGGCTGCTGCCCCTGCCGCAATAAAGAATGGTATGAAGTCATTACGATACTACAACGATGAGGGCATTGAAAACGTAGCAGGGGATAAGATCATAGGCGACATACACCCTGCACATGTGGCGGTGCAGGCATTTGGGTTCAGTCCTGCTGCTTACTCTAGAACATTAGAATTAAACGCAGATGCAAAGGGTGCAGAGCGTGCTGTTATAACTCGCAGAAGTAAACTTCTAAGAAAGTACTTCAAAGCATACTTTGATGGGGATCAAGACCAATTAAATAAAATAGCACAGCGAATGCAAGAATATAACCAAGATCATCCACAATACCCGATCACTACGGATACGATAACCAGATCACGTAAAAAGAGGTTGTCAGATAAAGAGAAGAAGTATCGTGGTATAACTTATAATTCTAGATTACGTGATCGGTACGTTGGCTATCTAGAAGACTATGGTGATGATGTAAGTATGCTCTTCTAAAAAAAGACCCCCACAAGATGTAGGGGTCAGTATAACAATGGAGAACAACATCTGGAGGACGTTGTCAGGTATAGTATATCACATAGTTCTCCACACACGTAAACCTAATTTTTTGTTTTCGACGCAAGTTTGAGTCTTAAACTTCCAATTTTTTAATTTTTCTATGTCTTTTACTTGTTTCTGTGCTTTTTCTACATCAAGACAAGGAAGAAAGAACGACCAACCTACGTCCATTGCATCCCAATTTACAGTTATGCACAGTCCATCTGGATCTAATTCATCCTTCTTCAGAGCTGTCATTTGCTTTTTCCAAGGTAAAGTTTAGAACCCACAGCTTCACAGCAGGTATCTTGCCCATGCTAGTGCCTTTGAATAGACGCACGTTTTTATTCTCTGCGTAATATCTTTTCTTCAGATCATCTATAAACTTGGTGAAGTTTATCTGACTTTTAACACACCATTCTTTTAGCGGTGCAGGAGACAGATACAGCTTTTCAAGATCAGGTTCATACCGCGCTACAATAAAGCTTCTTGGATCTTTGTCTGCAAGCTTTGTTTCAAAGATAGTACTTGTATCCCCAGAAATCCTGCCGTCATCGGTGCTATCTATCCAAAGTATGTTGTTCCACTTCTCCGCTATGTAGCTGTTTAAAAGTTCTGATGTTGAGGACTTAGCTTCTCCCAATCTAACTTTAGCCAGAATGACTTGCCTTACAGCCCAATCGAACAACTTGTTTATATTGTATTCCGCTATGCCTAGTTTGTTCAGTATCGAACATGCAGTAAGCGTAGCAGCTATGCCTGCTGACCAGAACCTATGTTTTGAACTTAGATCTGCGGCTTCATCCAAGCGTTTGCGTAGCTTTTGTATATTCTCTTTGGTGTTCTCTTTGTTCTTCATTATGTATTGTATAAACTCTACACCAAGCAGACCATAGTTCTTCCGTACATCTTCAAACAATATGTCTGTTATTCTTTTTGCTTCTGGTCCTACAACCATTTCTGGAACAGCTATTTCAAACAGGCGTAGTAGCTCTGCCTCAGAGTTTGCTTTGTGTGAGGATGCAATATCCCACATACTAGAGTTAGCAGAACTCATAGCTAGCAACTCCCACGGTTTGCCGCGATACCTTTCTGCATTGCCTGATTGTGACATCCTGTTTTTCTGCCTACCACCAGTCATTTGATATAAATATTCTGATGCTTCTTGAGGTGTTATTTCAGTCATCTCATCCGACACAAGAGGTATGTTTTTTAACATCTCGCCCCTGTTCATCCTAGAATTGTGAGTATCTTCTCGACGGCACATGATATCCCAAGGATCACCCCACGCAGCTAACCCCATCATTTGTGCAGTTGTTTTACCCACACCAGAAGTTCCTGTTAGGTGTATGGCTAAACTATTCATACCAGTAAACGGCATCAGGACTGAGCCGAAACCTGCGCAAGCACTGAACTGATGTAGCTCCCACCCGTCTTTATTGTAGAAGTTTAACATTTCTACGTGTCGTTCTCTTGTACCTTTCTCTCCAAAGGCGTGGAACAAACTAGCCGTAGAAGGTGCAGAGGGATTATATTCTATCTTATCCTGCCTAATAAGTTTGTCCCCTAGCACAAAAGAATCCATGTTATCATCAGCCCAACCGAATTGTCTGTGCGCTTCGTCTGCTTTCGTCGTTTGTTGCAATTCACTAATCCACTTCTTTGTATAATCCATAAGTAAACCTACCTCTCCACCAGATGCTGTTATGCCCTCCTTTGCCATAGACTTGCGAAACTCTTCTCTAGAAGTCACAGCAGTCAGGGGGGCAGTAAATTCTCGTACTCCGTCTTTTGGGAGATGCAATCTAAACACAATTAGCTCACCATCTTCCTGATCGTACAGTCTGCGAGACACATACATAGTGTGTCTGTATATAGAAACATCTTCGGGGTTACCGTTTTGATCTTTGCCTCGCATGTAAATACCACCATGCTCTCCGTTAAAATACGGTTTCGGTAATTGTGGTATTATATATTCTCTAGCTACATTACTCGCACTGTTAGCAGCTTTCTCTGACACTACCTTTTGTCCACTTGCGCTCTTTATGCGTGTACCTAGTAGAAGAGGTGTAGAGATGTTGTGGGGACAGTCATCACATAGTCCTGGGTTTAACTCGTTAAACGTTTCGCACCTATACGGACCTTCTATACCTTCAAACTTCTTTAACGTCACTTCTCTGCTAAAACTAGGATGCTTCTCTGATATACTTATTGCAGCTTTTTCACCTTCCCTACAAAACTTAGTAATAGATAACCCTGCTCTCCACAAAGGTTCGTCAATGCTGCCTTGATTTTTCATGATCTCTTCTAATTGTGCACACCCATTTTTGGCTATTATTTTTTGCACAATAAGTTTAAAAGAATGTTCTTTGTTCATGTTTAGCGCTTCTTGCAAAGCGTCTGGGCCAAGCTCTAGCTCCTTAGTGGTGTCATCCGTAGCGCCAAGCTTCTCTATAAACTCAGACAGCACAACAGGTTCTGATATAGCTACACCAAACAAGCCCACTGCCAGAGGTGGATTATCCTTATAGTTGTGCGTATTCGGCACGCGTAGTATGCGAGCCACGTCTGATGTCACGGCAGGGTCTGCAAGAAGTCCGTTAGCTGCACAAGCTTTCTTTAACTTTTCTGCTGATACTACCCACTCGCTAGCCGAAACCGCTTCGGTTAGTACCCAGTATACGTGTACACCTCGCCCGCTATTTATCATCGTAGGTTTGGGTAGAGAGAGTCGTTTACAGAAACTACGTAGCGCCTCGACTGCTGCTTGTTGTGTAGGATATTCTTTTGAAGGTCCGCAATCCAAATCTAAGAATAAAGATTTAAGTTCGTGTGCGTTGTCGCCCTTTCGGCTTTTCGGCTCTTTAAAAGTTGCAAGTGCAAAGTAAACGTCAAACCCGTCTGCGTCTAGTTTATAAGCTGCGTCTTTAACTTCTTGTACGGTGTCGTAGAACTTTTGTTCTCTTCTGTCACCTCTTGCTGCAAACATACAGTAGTGACCGCTGTCACCAAGCACGCTTTGCAAAAATTTTGTTGTTTCCATTGTTGCTGCTCCAAAATGAATCGTGGTGAGGTTTGATAGAAGTCTACCTCACCACGACACTCTCTTGTTAATGTTAGGATAAGAAGTTCCCCCTTACCTTCTTAGTCATCCCAATCCTCAACAAGAGCCGCAAGGTCAGCCTCGTCAGCAGGAGGAGCAGCTCCTTCTTTCTTTTTGGCGACCTTCTTCGGTTCGGGTATCTCATCCGATTCCACAGGTGCAGAATCAACTGCATCTTCAAAAACAGATGAAGCATCGCTATCCTCCGCAGAGAAACCGTCTTGTGCTTCAAACGGAGAGTATTGTTTCTTCTCAGCGACTGATAAAACTTGTACCGCTTTGATCCGCAAGGACACTCCATGCGTACTCATATTGTAAGGCACAAGAACCACACCAATATTTATAGTGCTACCATGAGTAAGTTTAAAAGAGGGTGGTAGCTTTTTGTTCTTTGCATCTACATGCAATGGTGGGTCTGTTAGCTTTCCAGAGTACTGCCCTTTGAGTTGTACTGACCCAACGTACTTGCCGTCCATATCTACCTCAAACACGTCTGTGTGCTTGGGCATAGCAGGCCAGTCCGCAGACGCTTCTTCCTTATATGCAGCTACCATAGCTTTATATAATTCTTTTGCCTGCGCTTCGGTCATGCAGAAGTCCATTTCAAACTTCGCATTTTCTTCCGTTGGGCCGCAAGGTACAGTCTTACCTTTTGGTGGGATACTTCTGTCGTATCTATAAGTTTGATCCAAACGTGGATACATTGCCTCGACATTTTTAATCAAGTGCATAGGTCTGGCTTCTGCCATTAGTATTCTCCTTTGTTATATGTAAAACCGTCTACTGCTGTAAACGGAGACTTGTGTTCGTCATCCCATCTATTGGGACTTCCTTGTAGTGTAGCCATGCTTGCAGCATCGCTACTTTTTTGCTCCAACGCTTGTTGAAGCTCTTGCTCATCAAGAGCACGTACTGCTCTGAAGAACAGTTTCGGCACAGTACTGTTTGTGTCAAAACGCATCTGGGTAATAACAGATATAGATGAAGTCTTATGTTTCTGTAGGTACTTAGCGTAAGCTTGCATACCCATATTACCATCTACGGCACGCCCAAATATAGAGGTGGCAGGTAAACGTATTTGATATACTGTGTCCATCTGCCCTTCCAGAAGGATAGCTAGGCGTTGAGAGTACCTACAAGCGCGACCACCGCCGTCACTTGATCCTCTGATGTTCTGTGGACAGTCCATACATCGGGTAGATTGTTTTTGTTCTGTCGGCACATCAAGAGATGGGACTTGCGTATCTGGCGACCAACATGTTGGGGCAGATGGATTTTTCGGATCGTACTCATCTTTATAATAGGTACGAGCCAACTTTGCAGCGTTTACTATCACAGTGTTCAAAGAACCTTTGCTTAGATTAACCTTACCACTATGTAGTGACTGACGGAACGCATGGTCTCCCAAACTAATTTGGTTTACCGCGCTGTCAGCAAACGCTGTACTAGACACTAAGTGACCTCCGTATCTTCGCTTTGGGTACGCTTTACCAAGGCTTTTTCTATCGCTTCAAGATTGTAGCGGTAAGTATCGCCAACTTTTATATAGGTGCTGTCAGGTATATTACCTGCCTGAACCCACTTACTGATTGTTTGTTTTGATATACCAAAATATTCAGCAATTACGTTTATATCAACGTATTGTTTTTTTGTTTGATCTTCGCTCATTTCTTCCTCACTGATACAACGTATTCGGAATCTACGTTAAGCCCTTCTGGTATAAGATCAGGGTTGTCTTGTAAAAACTGCTTTACAGAGGTTTGATTAAGTCGCTTCTCAAAAAACTCAGGGACATTATGTGTTTGTATAAACTTGTACATATGCTCCCAGTCGCTAGTCCAAAACCTTTGTTTAACAGTTCTAAAAAAGATACCTTCCGATGTGCGGACACTCTCAACGTTATGTTCTTTACAATGGCCTAAGAGTGCACGTTTGATCTTATCGATTTTTGAGTCCAATTTAGATTCCTCTTCCTTGAACTTAGCTGATAACTCGCTCCGCTTTTGACGTATCTTAATGTACGCTTTCACTAGTTTCTCTACTGGAACAGTCATTTTTGTCTCCATTCATGTTATAACTTAGTATTTAGTTATCAAACGTTACTTAGTCAAGTATTTCTTTATATAATTCTATTATTTTTGTATGGACGTTGATTCGGTCATCTAGCATACGGTATATCCGCTGCTCTGCTCCCGACCCATACAACTGCACAACAGTGCATTTGTGCTTTTGACCAGAACGATGGACACGTGCGTTTGCTTGTGCGTATGTCTCTAGCGACGATGTTGGTCCCCACCACACAACAGTGTTCGCTGCTGTCAACGTGACTCCGTGTGCTGCGGCTTGGGGCTGTATTATAAGAACTTTAGGGTCTGAAGTGTTTTGAAACCTGTCAAACAACTCAGTTCTTTTGTTCGCAGAAACATCTCCTCGTATGATGCCACACGTTATTCCGTCACGAGTAAGCTTACCTACTAACAAATCTATAGCGTGTCTAAATGGGACAAACACCAAAACCTTTTGACTACTCTCGTCTATGGTTTCTTTCAGCACCTTGTACCTGTTGGAAATATCAAACTCTATTGTTTCCTTGTCGTCTGTGTACACAGCACCAGATGATATTTGTAACAGTTTGTTTAGTACTATAGCAGCATTGACAGCAGTGACACTTTCATCTGCTACGTGCATAATCATTTTCTTACGTAGGTTTTCATAGTACTTTGTCTGTTGCCTAGTCATTTCTACCTTGCGTTTTGTGTACACCATGTCTGGCAGGTCGAGACACTCGTCTTTGGTAAATCGAATTGCAGGTTGCAGACAGCTATACACAGTAGACTGTGCGGTATCTTTCGGCTTCCATTTAAAAGGCGTTATCCTCCACATCACCATGTCTCTGAAAGAACCAAAAAACCTTGGAACACTCAGAGGATTTACTAACTTAGCTAGACCATAGGCATCTAAAGGTGACTGCGCGGCAGGTGTCCCTGTCATCATCCACAACCAGTCATCTTTTCCTACTAGCTTGTTAAGTGTTTTCCATCGTTTTGTTTGTGCATTTTTATAATGCGTAGCTTCGTCTACAATAAACAAGTCAAAGCCACCGTTTGCTATCTCATCGCTAACAACTTCTACGCCGTCATAGTTTATGATTACAAACTCTGCACCGCCGTTGATTATCTTTTTACGTTTCTCTTTGTTCCCATGCGCTACGTCTACAGTTCTGTGCATAGCAAACGAGAACAGATCATTACGCCATGCCGAATCCATTATAGATAGGGGGCAGATTACTAGCACACGGTTTACCTTCCCATGAGTTATTAAATAATCAGCAGCCCATATTGCAGATGCAGTTTTGCCTGTCCCCTGTTCGTTGAAACAAAAAGACTTCTTGTTCATAGTCATAAACGACGATGTAGTCTTCTGGTGGTCAAAAGGTTTATACTGCCCAGGCCACGTGTATCGTTTGGTGATAGGTGACGGCACGTTTATGTTTAACTCACGTAGAGTATGGGCTTCGTCAAGCCCCCAATTCACAACGACTTCATTCATTGACAACTCCTTGCTCTTTGGGATTACAGTCGTGATCTGTTTAGGATTACGGACTTTCAGCAATATTGCCTTATCCCTAATTATCTTCATGTTGTTCTCCGTGGTAGTGAAACACTACCGCTTCTTTTTGGGACTGCTCATCGCACCCCCTGCTGCACGATTTTTCTTGCGGCTTTGTACCTTTACACCGTCTTTGTTTTTTCCACCTTTACTTAGTGGTTTCTTGTGGGCAATATCTTTGCCTTCTCGTTTATCGGCTTTGCCGTTTTTGTTCTTGTCTACGCCTTTCTTATCCATCTTACGTCTAGCACGTTGACGTTCCATCCTGTTTGAATGCTCGCCACGTTCTTTTTGTTGCTCGTATTCTTTTTTATATGGACGTTTCTTCTTTGTATAGGGCATCAGTTTCTCCCATTGTGAGCACATTCGAGCACAGGGCAATGGCGTTTACACAACCCAGAAGGGCGTGGATTCCATACATCTGTTGCAAATGCTTTTTCCATCTTACCATATATCCCTAACCATTTCTCCCAGAGATTTGGTTCTGAGTCAATTTTATATTCGGCTTTCACTAGCCCTTTTGCCACAACAAATAAAAGTCCTGCCTTTACTGTTTTGATCTCAGGGTAGTGTTTGAACACAGTTAACGCCATCAATTCTAGTTGCCCTTTGTCAGCATACCTAGCCGACTTACCTGTTTTGTAATCAATTACCCATGCGATACCTGCCAACAGGTCTACAACTATCAGGTCAGCTACCCCGCGAAACCACACACGTTTGTCAAAGAACCCACATGGCTCTAGGTCAGCGGTCAACCCCATCTTCTTCTCGCACACTTTTATACCACGTTTACTGTTAAGCGCGTCGAGAGTTGGTTGTATAAAATCAAACTTCTTGGGAATAGGCACTTCTGAGCCTATGTAATCTTCACAGGCTTTGTGGAACTCTGTACCATAACGCATGGCGTCTGTTTCTTTGACAGGATATTGTTTTATTACCTTCTCATAGTAAAATTGTTTAGGGCATGTTTCAAATGCTTTGGCCCTACTGAACGACCAAGGCGCAGCCTTTTCACCAATCTTCATCAGGTCACTTCTGTCTAAAAGTTTGAACGTCACTCGCAATCCCCATATGACTTAGCTGTTCCGCTTTCGCAATCCACTGGGAGTCCTGCCGCCCAGTCAGGTGTCTCTCGCATACAAGTCTCCACGTATTGGCGTGCCGCATCAACTTCTTCATCGGGGACACAACATACAATCGAGTCGTGTACTGTTAACACCACTTTGTATTTCTTACTTATTCTTAGCATTTGCTCGCCTATAATGCAACGAGCTATAGCCTGACACACATTCTCTATAACCTTGCCACCGTATATTCTGTTTCGACCTCGCCTAACCTTGTAGGTATATTCTTTATCTTCGTATCTCAGATCTTCGTAGAACAGCGGCAAACCTGACGGCAATATCAAAGCCTTGTTACTGGCATCAACATTAATAACGCCTTTGCGACCAAACAAAGCTTTTCGATAGTTGGTCAACTGACCAACCATATGCCCTGCATCGCGCCACAACTTGCTTATCTTAAAATTAGATTGGCGGTATATACTTATAACTCTTCGAGCTTCATCAGGAGATATTTCAAACCCAAACGTCTTTAGCTGTGCCGCAAACTTCTCTGCACCCATGCCATAGCCTGCACCAAGAATTGTAGTCTTGCCGACAAATCTCTGGTCTTTAGTCACATCTGCTTCATCACATCTGTAGATGCGAGATGCCATCTTCACGTAAACATCTTCTCCGTTAGCAAACGCACTCGTCAGATCTTCTTGCTCCGCAAGCCAAGCTAGTACTCGCGCTTCTATCTGTGCGCTATCTGCCTCTACAATAGCGTGACCTTCTGGTGCAATGATTGCCTTCTTTAGTTTCTTTGCATTTGGACCTCGGCTAGGTAGATTTTGCAGGTTGATTTTATCTGCACCACCCCACCTACCTGTATGCGCAGCGTAGTATCTAACAGGTACAGGGAGGAGACCACGTTTGGATATTCCTATAAACCTCTCTGTACGAGTTTCCTCTAGAGTACTTTTGTTACCCAGACGTGCGGCAACTAGAGACTGTACCCTGTCGTCATCATGTTCTTGTAAGGCTTTAAAATCTTCATCTGACTTTGCAAAAGCATACGTTTCTTTTTCAGTTGTAGGGCTTATCTTTCTAGGAGGATCTACGTCAAGATCTCGCAGTAGATCTGCAAACTTCTGGTTAGACATTAAATCTTTTTTGTCAGTGACGTTTGCATCACGTAGCAACTTGTCTTTACGATCTCTCGTATCTTCAAGGTGCTGCTCCAACAGTCCAAGATCCAGATCAAGCGTAGGTTCAATAAACATACGCAAGGTCAGATCTATTAGTTTCAGTTCTTGTTTGGGGAACTTAGCCCCCATAATTTTAAAGAGTTTGTAAGTTAGCTCGACATCGTTCTTTGAATACTCACCATATCGTGCGGTCTCTTCATCAGTAAAATCGGCACGACGTTTGCCCTTGGCGTTGTGAACCTCATTGCCTTTGACCCCAACACCATAGCGTTCTGCTACCGCTTTAAGAGATGCACTTGTCTCCACGCCATGCAGAGCACGTGCCATATACATTGTATCAAACCACGCTTTCGGCTTGATGCCATAATGCCAACTAAGTATCGCCCCATCGAACATAGTATTATGACACAAAATAACAGACGTAGAGAAGTCTATGTGTGATAGCAAACGTTTGATTAGTCCTGGCTCACTTAGATACTTAGTAGATTTGTCGTTCTTCTTAATGGCTAGACCGATTACTTCAAACCGCCTGTCCCGAACATACTCTTCGGTTGTCATCTTCGACAACGAGTAGTCTTGAGCATAGTATGTTTCAAAGTCTAAAGTATAAACGTCCATAACACTGTCCTATTATGATGCTCTTCTTGTTGGGGCATGATACCCACGTTTTATCCCATACGCAGGATGCCCAGACCAATAGCTTTCAATCCACTTATGCCACCCATCATAGACCCACTCTACATTATCCCAGTGTGGTTGTGCTTTGCGATAGTGTCCACGAGTGTAGTGATATGGCATGTGGAAGCTACGAACCTCACCGTTTTTGAGGGTGACACTATCGTCGATGTTCCAACGTATCCTGTGCCATGCTTCCAATGCTATATCTTGTGTACGCTTCGCAACTTTGCGCTGTTGCCGCGTACCTGCGGCTTCCTGTATCACAAACCTCGGTTGGTTAATCAAAGAAAACGCACCGCCAACATAAACTAGGTCTTCACCGATTGCTTCCCTCTCTTGGTCTGACAAGTCAGGGGCAAAGTCTATCTTTCCTTTAGGCGTATAACTGCCAACTAATCGAGGGTTGCTGTAGTCACCGATAACTCGCACGTCTACTTCGCCACTCTCTGATTGACGACACAGATACCCACGTCGTAGCTTACTAATACCTTTCTCCTCATAAAACTTTAACCGTTTTTTATCTTCTATATGATCAGAGATGTGTCGGTGAAGTTGGTCAACAACGATAAAACTTAATTTAGATGGTGGGCGTGTCTCAGCATCAAAACGCACGTCCTCATACAAAACTACGCTGTAGTCCCCGATGTTCGGGTACTCTTCTTCGTCAAGATCAATTCGCCCACCTGCTGTGTTTTGATCGTGGTAGTCATGTAGCAACTCGTTAAACTCTGGCCCAACAAAATACATGTCTGCATGTTTTAAGTCTTCCAGTGCGTGGTTGACGTCTAAGCGAGTTTCAAATTCTATGTCTTTCCATTCTTCTAATGTAAACCGCTGTTGGGTTATAAAAGAAGTGACAAGTTCAACTAAATAATCGTCTTTCATGGCTTGCTCACCACCTCACCGCCACAAGCCATGTACCCACAGGCGTCTATCCAGTTGTCCATGTGTGTGGGGTTAGAATGTATGCGAGCGATCTTGAGTAACGCCATCATCGCTGCAACATCTTCTGTCTTTATGAAATCAATCAATCCAAGATGTGCGTTCCAGTATACGGCGATACGCTGAAAGTTATCTTCCATGTCGCCGTGGTCTGCTGCACGATCTTTCGTGACGTAACCTTTAGCTGTGTCTAATACTTTTGCACGATCCCACGTTGGTATTATGGGCACTTCTTCTCTCCAGTTTTCTGAACTGATCCGTGATATAAGGTTTTTTACAAAGTGTATATCAACGTCACACGCGCTTGCTACCTCGGCGTTTTCGGCTTGTCTGTTCTCCAGAAGATACTTCCATACCTTCTCTTCTTTCTTCGACATATTCATCTCCATGTTGTTCTCCTTGTTCCCACGGTGCTTTTGATAACGACACCTTCATATTGTTGTATGCTAGTTTGCGCTTGTACCCTAACCATTCTTTTTCGACAGTTGTGAAACGCTTCATATTTTAACTCCGTTCATTCTTAGTTTAGAAACAAACGATTTTAACTCTTCTCGCG
>Ga0070747_1001290_pt1 | contig 12304 bp, 7 predicted proteins | sample VirMetDEL_Mar_31_FD_77321 | JGI IMG/M metagenome (GOLD analysis project Ga0070747, IMG submission 77321) | Aqueous microbial communities from the Delaware River and Bay under freshwater to marine salinity gradient to study organic matter... | ecosystem: Environmental > Aquatic > Marine > Coastal ...
AGTTATATTAGAAACTAATCTTTCAGCTTCGTTTCTTACGTCTGAAATGTTTTGGCTAGCAACATCTCTTTTTTTAACTAATTCTGAAATCATAAGATCTTTAACCTCTTGTGTATATTTAGGATCTTTGTTAATTTCTTGAATTTGACTATTATAACTAGTTAAAAGGTTTGCATTTTCATTTATAGACTCTATAGATTCAGAAGGCAAAACAGCTAATAGCTCGTTTGCTTCGTTTACAGTACTTTTCAATTCTAACCTAATAGCGTCTTGAGACGTATTTATTAAAGATATTTCTTTTTCGGTTAGGTTTTTAGCAAACTTTTGATCTTCTAATATGTTTAAATTGTTTATAAGTTTAGATATTCTTTCTTTGTTAGGTTTAGATCTTATAGAGCTTAAAGCTAAACCAGAAGCTCCAACACCAGAACCACCTACAAAACCTTGAAAATAATTTTCTAAACCTTCTAAAGAAAACATATAATCAATAGCACTTAAACTAGCTTCGTCTGGAGACATATCTTTAGCTAGGTTCTCGTTAAGTTTTTCTATACCAGATTGAGTCCACTCAGTAATACCTTCTTTTTGACCAACGTTTAGTAAGCTAAAAACAGTTTTAGCACCTTTGTTACTTAAAGAATTTATATACTTATTTACTCCTTTTATACCATATCTTTCTAAAGAATAACCTAAAACACCTAACGAAGCTGGAACCAATGTTTCAGCGTTTCCACTAGCTATTAATTGATCTACTGTTATACCTAAATCAGCGGCTTTTTTTTCGTTATAAGACTTAACAGATCCACCTATCATATCAGTAGCTAAACCAACCCCAAATGTTAAATAGTTTGTAGCTGCTGAAGTACCAAACGCAGACAAAGCATTAAAAGCAGCTGCTAAACCTCCAGCTGCTTTAGATCCTAAGCCGTCTCTGTCTTTTAACTCTGTAAATCCTATTGTTTTACCACCATAGCTACTAACTTTGTCTATATCAGCAGTAGCTTCTCCTAAGTTTTTACTAGCAGACTTAAGTATTTTATCAGCTGTTTCTTTTGGAAATAAATTTCTAACTAAGTCTATATCGCTAGATATGTAGCTTCCTAGCCATTTAGCTCTGTCGTCTATTGTAGAAAGTTGACCTAAACCGTTGGTTATAGAGTTAAATATACTTTGCTTGACCGATAGCTTGTCTGGATTATCAGCGTAATATTGTCTTTCTTTTTCTCTTAAATCTCTTTGTTTTTTGTCGTCGGCTGATATTCTTTGAGTTTCTTTAAATTCCGTTATAGGAGAAAGATCACCTTCGTTTTTTTCTTCCATTATAGAAGGCGCTTCAAGACCTGCTTTTTCAAACATTTCTTTTACAGCAACAGCTTGCAGATCTTTTTCTTTTTGTTTATACTCTTCTGCTGTTACAACTACCTCTTCTAAAGCCACAGGTTCTAAAGCAACGCTACCTTTCTCTACTTCTTCACCAGATAAAATTATTTCACCTTCCTCTGTAAAACCCGAAGAACCAGGCTCCAAAGGAGATTCCATACTTTCGGACACTTCGATCGCATCCACAGTCGTGTCCGTCTCTGTGGTCGATGTCTTTCCCTCTGGCTCAATGGTTTCCACCACTGCCTCATCTATTTGTATATCTGGGTTGTTAGTTAAAAAAACATCAACTTCAACACCTTTTTCAGCAGCGAGTTTATCTACCTGCTCTTTAGTTAACTTTCTATCTTTATATGTATACATACTAGTTAAATTGATCTGCTGTTAATTCTACTTCTTCAACCATTTCAGGTTGTACTTCTTCTTTAACCACTTCTGTAGTTGCACCAACTGCTACCGTAGGTAATAATGGTTTTAAACTGCTAAACATAAGCTCCTGAAATTCAGCTTGTTGTCCGGCATCTACATTTTTACCATTAGGAGCAACTTTAAATTTAAGATCTTCTTCTTTATTAAAGTTGTTTCTCCAAACTCTATTAGCTTCTTGATAATCATTAAGCAGTGCTCCGGCTCTAGCCATAGACCTTGACTTTGTGTCATTAACTATTTTAGCCATGTTAGCTGGTATAAACTCTGTTTGAGTTTTACCGTCTTCAGATACTTCTATATACTTTTGGTCTAACAACAAGTAAGCATCATTGTATTGTAAGCTGTTATCTATAATAGAAACTTGCTCTCCATTAACATCTAAAGAGCTAGGAGTTTGAAGCATTTTTATGTTTTCACCTTTTAAATCAAGAATAATACCTGGATCATAAGCTAACCAAGTTATAGCTGGTTTGTCAACTACTTCTCCTTCTAATATAGCTCCGGTATATCTTAATCTAATTTCAGCATCATCGCCTACATAATACTCTTCATTAGCATCATCTCCAGCTAGTCCATTTCGTATAGCCATAGTTTTTGACCATAAAGGAGTATCTCTACCTACTAAAGCCATACCACCTGGTTGCCCAGGGTTCTTAGAACCTTCAAGACCAAAATATTCTTTCATGAATATACCATCTGTTTCTTTTCCAGTATCTATAATTTGATAAAGCTCAGTTAAAGATGTATTTAATTTACTAGCAGCTACACTAGCTTCGTTACGCTCTTGCTTTGTTTTTGCTTGAGTTACGGCGGTATCAGCGTAATATATGCCCCATATTAAATCATTACCTAATTTAGATAATGATGGATTTCTTATGCCTCCTTTTTTAATATTCTTTAAAGCTTCTTCTTGGTTATCAAAAAGCCTAGCAGACACATTTCTTTGTACGGTAGCCGCTTCTTTTTGAGAAGCAGACATAGAAGTGCCTTCTAGCTTTATAGCTTTAGTAGTGTCAGCGCCTAAGTTTTTAGTAGCGTTGGCCCAAATACTATTAGCTTCTTTATTTACAGACGTAAAAGTGTTTTGTTTTGCTTCCATATTATTATGCTCCCTTTGCTTTTGCGCCCATATAAGATCCTGCTACATTACCAACAGCCGAAACTCCACCAGCTATGGCGGCTCCTTTAGCTTCGATAGCCGCTCCTTCTTGCATTGCTGCTCCTGTTATTTGAGATTGTTTTCTATTAAGTTGCTCTTTTTCTCTTCTTTCTTTTTGATTAAACTGAAATAACTCAGCGTCAGCTTCAACAGCTTGTATTCTTTGAGCTTCACCCATTAATCCAGATTGAACTCTCTTAGCTTCGCTTAATTGCACTTGCTGTAAGTTTTGTTCGCCTCTAGCTCTCATTTCTTGATTAGCAGCTTCTTGTTGTTCTATACTAGCTGATACACCTTTTTTGCTTTCCAATGCCATTCTAGCTAAAGCAGTGGCACCGCCAGCGCTAGCACCAGAAGCTCTAAGAGTATCTAATGTATTGGCCAAAGCTATATCAGCTTCTTCTACTTGCATTTCAGCAGCTGCGGTTGACACGGCAAGATTAGAAAATGGATTTGAAGCTATACTACTTAAATCAGACACCATACTAGACAAATCTGTTACACCCTCGTAGGGGTTTATAATTTCTTGACGGTTTTTTTCTAATTCTTCAAGCTCTCCAGTTAATCTATTTTTATTCGATCTTGCTCTTCTTTCTGATTTACCAGCTGAAACAGCTCCAACAACGCTACCAGCTATACCTACAACGGCGCCAGTTACCGCAACTGCTATTAAACTCATATTTTTTTGTTTTTATTTTCTATTAAAAAATTATTATACTCTTCAAATGTATCTACAGCTGCTCTAGACTCTATTAAATTTAAGTCGGTAGTGTTGTCAGTATTTGGTATTACATTAACAAAAATACAATCTTCTTTTACGTAGGCAACTCTTTTACTACCTTTATCAGCTGTTCCGTATATAGGACCTTTAACTTCTTTTAATCCGTCTTCAGTTATAATAACTAAACTTCCACTCATAAGCATCCAAACATGATCTTGTTTATGAATTTTTCCTATTAAAAAAGTTCCAGCTTTAGCTTCCATTTCTCTAATATAGATACCATCAGAAAAACTATGTTTTATTGGTGCTACTTCTAAAGATTCTTTATCTACAAAAACTTTATTACTTCCACTATTTATTAGTGTTTTTTGAAGCAATTCAATGTCGCGTTTTAATTCTACACTTAATTCCATTTAATTTAATTTAATATGATGACTCCACATAATTAGAAGAGACTGCAAATAATTCTTTCATTCCACCTGGATCAGTAACAGAATCAGTTGCCATTGTAACTGTTGCAAAATAACCTTTTATCCCAGTCATAGCATTGCCCCAAACAACTTCACCTGCCGCAGCTGGACTATTATTTATAAGGTTCGCCATGTACTTATTTTCTTTTCTATCAAAACCAGCATGATAAATAGGTGGTGTTAACTGAGTGGTGCCAGTTCCATATTCATTACCAAGACTATCGTAAGAACCTTGATTATAACTATATACTTGTGCTGTGGTGTCTTGAGTGTTATCTACGCTGTTTACTGTGTTTGGTGTATTTACACCTGTAAGATCTGATACAAACGAATCAACTTGCCATCCATTGCCACCTTCGTAGTTTACTGTTTTAAACACTTTAGAGGCACTAACTTTTGGATTAAATATAAAAGTTATACTAGATTTTTGAGATTGTCCATAAAAAACACCTCTAGTAGGAGACGTTCCGCCTCTAACTGGCGCCGTATAATGCTTATATAAAGATCCGTTTATTGTTGAAAAGTAATTGTTTTTTATGCTAACAATTTGGTCTGGATTGTAACTAAAAAAGCTAGGAAAACCATTAACACTATCGTCAAAAGATAAAGTTTTATAGTCTATTCCCTCGACTGAAGACTGTAAAGATAATACATATTGTTTATTATGTATATCCCAGCCACCAATGGCTTTTCCAGGATTTGAAATATTTGCATCTAGAGACCCTAGTTCATCTCTAAAAAAGTCGGCCATACCGTAATTAGATATCTCTGTAATACCATCTTTAGATAGTCTTAAAACAACTCCTCTATCTTTGTCTGTAAAGTATTTTCTATATCCATAAGCAGCAAAGCTTTCGGGGTTTCTACTTATACCGTAATTACCGCCGTAAGGCTGTAAGGTACCTATAACTAAGTTAGAAGAAGTAACAGTTCCTCCGCCTTCAGCCGAGTATATAGCGTCTTTATCTATTAAAGCTCTACTTATTTTTGATTCTTGAAATATAGTTAAATTAGAATCTTCAGCATAAATTCTTTGTATTGATCCATTAGATGGATCAGCACTTTTAACAATGTCTTCACCTATAGAAAAAACGTTAGTATCATTTATGCCTGTTCTAGAATTAAATATTCCAGAATATATCATAGAACTTGACCTGATAGAGGCATTAGGATTGTCTTCAACTAAATAGGCTTTAACTCCTAATTGCACTGTAGTATTATTGCATCCACCTCTTATTCTAGCTTCTTCTATTTCCCAGTTTAAATCATTTGTTAATGGAAGACCTTGGCCGTTAACAACTTGAGGCCAAGCACCGGCAGTACCAGCTGCAATGCCTCTAGAACCTCCCCAAGAAGGAAGACCTACAGCGTCGTCATTTAAAACTTTTCTAAGTTTAAAGCTGTTGAAATATTTAACTTCTATTACTCCCATATTATATTATCACATGTTATTTTTAAATATACCTATAATTACCCGCCTATTGTTAATCCAGTTACTGTAGAGGGTTCTGCTGTTTTTGGTACTTTTAACCCTGTTGAACTAAACTGAGCAACCCATCTTCTATTTATGCTATTTCCTAGTGCTAAATTACCAGGCGTTACCATATCTGTTCCTATTTGTCTTGTTCCGGGATTATTAGTTCCATATTTAGCGTGAAAATTCTCTGGGTCACTATTATCTGAATCATTACCAATCGTTCCACCCACTGGCTGGTAACTATGCCATTGATTGTTTTGTGAAAAACTGTAAACATCTCTAAGTTCAGATGTTGTGTATAGTTGAGTTATATACTTCGCAGACCATTCTTTAGCCCAAACGGTTACGCCTGGAATTTGACTTGAAGCGCTTTGAGCATCAGAACTATTTACTTGACTTACTTTATATTGATAAGCCATTTGATTTGTTTGGCTAGTATTTGGATAATAAAAATCTCCATAAGCAACTTTTACTTGTGGCGTACGGTTTGTTTGTGACGCTCCATTGTTTTTAGCAAATGCAACCATGTTTAAAGAATTCTCTACAGTTGGCAAAACGGCAGCGAAGGTTCCAGTTCTGGCCGATTGAGGGTATTTTATTAAAATTCTATATTCTCCAAATTTATCATTTGAAGGGTTGCCATAGCTTTGGTCTTTTCCAAAAACAAAAGTTTTAGAAAAAACAGCTCTTGGGGCAGGGGAAAATTGTTCAAAAGAAGCTCTAGCACTTAGCGAGTAAGCAGCTGCTATAGCTACGTCTCTACTGTCTATATTTAGCGAACTAGGAGGTAAACTTAAGCCGCTTGTAGTCTCGCCATTATCTTTGTCTCTTATAAAACCTGTATTTTGAAAATTTGTGTAAATTTCATTTCCAGTGTTTCTAGGATATATTTGATTACCCTGTACGCCGCCAATTCTACATTCAGCTCCTTCTACATCTGTAGCCGTGATCCATTCTTCAGCCGGACTAGCTCTATATTGAAAATAACCAATCCAAGCTACGCCATATTGAACCTCTTGCGGACGCTCATCACTCTCACCACCAAATGGATCACTGGGTGAGTAGTAACTAAAGTTATCATATCTAAAATTAACAGTAAGATAAGCGGTTCCTTTAGTTAAAGTAGAATCACTTACGTTTTTAGATTTGTAATTTCTATTACCAAAAGAATATGGACGATCTTCGGAATCTTTACTATTTGGGCTATCTTGAACTGCGCTATTCTCTTCTTCGTTTGGGTTTAATACAAAATAATCAGACGGTATTTCAGTTCCAGAAATAGGAGCTTTAGTGTTTGGTTGCTGTGCGTTTCCATCGCTCTGTAAACCAGGAATTGTTGATTCTATTAAACTTGCGTTTGAAAAATCACCCCAATAAACTCCAGTTGATTGAATTCCACCTGCTATTGTTTTGTTTAAAGTTGATCCAAATCCAACATCTATTTGATCAGCTCCAAATATTGCTTTTAAAGCATAAGATTTAGATTTAGATCCAGGAACTCCAGAGCCTGCTGTACCACCTGCGTCTTCTATGGTTAACGTAAAATCATAACCTCCTGAAGCATTTCCAGTTTTTTCATATAACTTACCGTCTTGATCTATAGTTAAAGAAGATAAAGTAGAACTAATTGACCACACTAAACCTATTTGGTTATCGTTATTAACTATAGCTCCATTTTTACCTGTAAAACTAGCTATAGGAATTTCAAAATCTGTTCTATCTTGTACAGAAACATTGTTAGGATTGTCTACCAAAGGTTCTGAATTCAATAAATATAAAGATTGCGTAGTGGTTGTTTCTCCTGAAATTTCACCAGCTTGAGTTACTCCCGATACTCTAAATGTAAAATTGTATTTATTGTCATTTAAAGTAGAAACAAAAACTTGAGGGTTTTTTATTGTAATATTATATTGATCAAAACCACCCGCATTTGTTTCTTCAAGCGCGTTAAAAAGATTATCTTTAATATCTGTATCGCTATTTCCTCTAGTTACAGAAAGCAATTCCATGGTGCTAGTGGCTAATGGTTGAGTACCAACTCCAGTTTCAAAAGTAGGTATAAACGGAATTGCAGTTAAATTAGAGCCAGCGCCGCTACTTTCAGACCAATTAGAAATAAAGTTTTCAAAGCCACTAACTGTAGTATCTTGACCCGCTATAGCATTTAAATCGCTTATCAAACCAGACGTTGATGTTTCCCAAAATATATCAAGTAAAGACTCTACGGGTGCTGTTTCAAACACACCTAATAATATTTCGTAGTCTGAAGATAAATTATTTAATTGTAACGATCCTATTGGCTTAGGCAAAGTGGAACCAACAACAGAAGATACGCTGCCTTGAGAAAGTCTAGCTATGTAAGGATTAGAATCTGATTGATATACACTAGCGTAGGGAGCAGCCGCATTGGCATCGGCAAATAAATTATCTTGTTCTGATATAGTTACAACAGTTTGAGAATTTACTTGTGGATAATAAGGTGAAGTGACTGTAGGTGGAGCGGTTCTATTTGGAGAAACTCTACCGAACAATTGAACATCACTTCCGTATTGCTTTTGCTCAGGACCCACTTCTGTTAAATTCCTAGGAACTTTATTTATATTATCACCTAATAAAGTTATATGCGCTATTGTATCTACTGGATCAGGAGGTGATGGGTTTGTAGCATTTGCTGTAAAGTCAGGATAACCATCTAATATACCAGGTAAATACACATTATAATATTCTTGTTCTGTTTGTTTTACAACAATCTTATAGGAATACCAACCTAAAGGATTATATGCTGAACTATTAACGTTGTCGTTATAAAGACCAGGCCATCCAAAAACGTCAGACGTTGCGCTTATTGGATTATTTACTAATACCTTTAAAGAATCTCCAGGTTTTGAGTTAACTGTATTTTGTCCAGTTCCAGGGTCCGGATTGTATTCATGATAATATGTTGAACCGCCGTATATATTACCATCTCCATCTATTTTAGTGGTAATACCTACAGGAGATAATATTGTTGTTGATTGTCTTCCATATCTATCAGACAAAACAAATCCTACTTGGTAGTTTCTATTTTGTTTCACCGTGTGCTCAGGATACTCTACTATACTTGTTGTCCAGCTGGATTTTGAAGCTGTTGGATCTGTATTAAAAGCAGACTTAGGTGTAACAGCAACGTCATAATCTATAAAAGAAGGTGGAGTGTGCTTGTCTTGAAAGTTGCTATAAACAACTCTATTGCCTATAATTTCTTGGCCTAAAGCTTTTACAGGAACTTTATCGTAAACTCTTATTATTTCACTTTCTGGTAAAGTTTTGTATGGTTTTCTTGATTGGTAGTCATATAAATAAGAAAAATCAGTAGATTTAGAAAAATCACTAGATCTTATTGATTCTAATACTTTTACATTTAAAGAATCAGATTCTTTATATAAAATATCAATTTCTGATACTGCTAATTTGGCTGTTAATTCAGAACCTATATAAGGTAAAGGTATCACTAGCCCAACGCTATTAACTTTGTTCTCCATAAAACGAACAATAGTACTTCTGTATGCATTATCTTCATCACCAGATAAAAAATAACCATCTTGTTTTGGGATAAAAGCTTCTTGCGTAAACGGCGCCATTATAGAGTACTCTCCATCTAAAAATTTAAATCTATAACTAAAAGATACAAATTTATCTTCTAAAAAATCAGGATCTCCAGGCCATACTGAATTGTAATATGGATTAGCGGTTCCATCTGGAAGATTTTGAGAAACAACATCTTTAAGTGTTGTGTTTGCAGTTCCTGAGTTTTCAGCTATATAAAGATCTATAGCTTGATAAGGATTATATTTAGCTACAGATATTAAATCTTCTTTATCGTAGTAAGAAGAGTTTTCTAAAGCATTTGTTATGTTTATTACTCTTGGTTGGTTTCTATTGTCTGTCCAAAAAAGTAAATCTTCTAATACATTTATACCGTAAATTGGACTTTGTTGGCTAAAATTTAAAAATTGACCCTGTACTAATAACGTAGGAGTGTTGTTGTCACTGTTGTATGAATATATAAAATTACGTGCGGCTGAAGAATAAGAACTTGTTGTGTTAGTTGTTAAAAATATGTATATATTAGAAGAGTTTGTATCGGACAGTAAGCCTATAGATTTTAAAACACCTCCACTTCCTGGAGCTATGCTGTTAAAATCAACAGCCAATAAATTTCCAACGGCATTTTCTAAAGCACCTACGTCTTCGCCTTCTGATTTACTAACTTGTATATTTTGTCCGTCTCTATATTCACCAGATGGCAGTAATCTACTATCTAGGTCTTTATTCATTTTAGACTTTATAAAAGCATTTTTAACTTCAGCCATTCAATTTAGTATTTAATCCATTTAGATTTACCTCGAGCAATCTGAACAAACTCATTTAATTTTATATTTGATAATCTAATCTTAGCATTTCTAAGTTTAGCACTTTTTTCACGTCTTAATCTTTGTATAACATACTCAGGCTGATTAACTCTAGTAGCTAAAATAGCGTGACTAATGTGAGCGTATAAAGCTTCTTCGGCTAGTTTAGGTATTTTCATATCAGCATCATAGCCTAAGCCATCTGATATATATTCTAGAATTATAAGCTTATTAGCAAGATCACTAGAAAAAGACATTTTACCGTTTCTTTCATTTATAGTAAACCATCCGTTGATTTGAGCTGTCTCAGGTTGTAGTCCATATCTTTGGCCAATATAATTATCTCCATACATTCCTGGATAACCTAAGCCATCCGATAATAACATGCCTGTTAAATTGCTTTGAGCTGCATTAATTTGTTCTAAATTATTAGTAGCCCATCGCTCTTCTGTTATGGAAGTAGTATCTACATTTTCACCTATATTATCTTGTATAGCAATACCTTGATTATCTTGACCTGGTATTTCGTAAGGATTTGTTGTTAAAGTTGTAGGGTATATAATGTGTTTTATTCCTTGACCGTCAATCCACGATACATTTACGTAATTAACATAGTCTTGAGGAAGAGGTACGCTAAGATTAGCAGGAATGTTTAATTCTTGAGATCGTATACTTTTAAGAGTATCATAACTAAATTCTTGTAATCCTCTTTTAGCAAAGAATATTACGTCAGTAGTCTTAACGCTAGGTATTAATTTTCCAGCACCAACATAACCAACCATAAAGTTTGTTATAACATCTTCTAGGGTAGTGTAAGAATAACCTCCATAGTTGTTTTCAACAACATCGCCAAAAGCGTCTCTGTTTCCATATTCACCACCGTACTGGCTAAGAAGTTGAACAACAAACCAATCATTTGCTGTTACGGCGTCTGTTATTGTTATTTCATTATTTAAAACTGTATATGCGGATGTATACTCTGAAAAAGAACCAGGAGTTCCATCATCACTTTTGTATAATCTAAAGTTGTTTAAATTATAACCATCAGTGGTTGGATTGAAATTGCCAAAAACTAAATCAGTATCAAACGTAGTCGCTAGCTTAGAATTAACTATAGGAGCTTTAAACGTTTGAGAACCAGCATAATACTGCGCATTAGTTTCGGTTATTAAACCGTTGTTAGGTATAGCCATTTGTTAACTTTTTTTATTTACTTCATCAGCTTGAACTTGCGCTGCAGCTGTTTGAACTATTTGAGGATCTCTTATTACTATTCCAGCGTATAACAAAACTTTTAATATAACTTCACTTTGCTCTGATTCGTGTAATTCAAAATTTACAGAATTTTCAGCAACATACTGGTATTGACCTAATCCACCAACATTAAATGCCCAGACTATATTATTAGGTTTTCTTATGTAGTCAACTTTTATTCTATCAACTATGCTTGTAGGTTTTATAAACAATTTTTGATTTTCATAAAGATAAGCTGGATTTATAGTGCTAGGTTTTGTAAGTTTAGATTGATTAGCATAATAGAACTCATGCCTGTCAAGTCTTTGAACAACCTTTTCATCATTATAAAGTACGTTACCTAATCTATAAAACTCAACAAAACTTCCATAAGCGTCGAGTCCTGGTAGTACAAAATATGATAGGCCACCAACGGTAGTATATGTTGCGTCGCCGAATGTTTTAAAAATAGCTAATTTTTCATCAATGTTTTCTTGTCTATCTGCATAGTCTGTATCTGCTTGAGGTACACGTAACTGCTGATTAAGATCATCAAAGTACTTTTCAAATATTTCTAACTGTACTTGTGTTGCTACCGAATTAAATTCAGTCGGGGTCATATAACCACGCTGCTCTTTGTTTAGTATCAATAAAACAGTTTGATATACTGTGTTTACGTTTATAGCCATTTGTTATTATTATTAAAATAAAGGAGGCTCGCGCCTCCCTTATAATATTACATGTTAAGAGAACTTTTTCTCTATAGACTGGAATACTTGTATTCCTTCGTCTGTCTTGAAGAAAGATGCCATAGCTGAGTATGGGTTTTCGTCAAAGGGTACTGTCATTAATTTTCTACCATTAGAAGCCCAAGTAAATGTTCTTTGGTCATCAGCTAGTTTAATTATCTTAGCTTCAGTCGCTCTAATTGCAAAATTTCTTAATTGTACGTTATCATCATTAGCTAGTGTAATAAAGAGTTTAGGGTTATGCTTAGCGAATAACAATAAATCTCTTTTAAGCTCCTTAGAACTCATGTCAGAC
>Ga0070747_1001294_pt1 | contig 12273 bp, 14 predicted proteins | sample VirMetDEL_Mar_31_FD_77321 | JGI IMG/M metagenome (GOLD analysis project Ga0070747, IMG submission 77321) | Aqueous microbial communities from the Delaware River and Bay under freshwater to marine salinity gradient to study organic matter... | ecosystem: Environmental > Aquatic > Marine > Coastal...
GAATTCTACCTACAGCAGTATTGAATAACCTCTGGAATGATACTGCACCGATAGGGCATAAATTTGGAATCTCCCAGCAGAAGTTAATTGCATCTTCAGAGTGAATAAAGTCATTAGATAGGGTATCCTCTAGATCAATTAAATTATCACTAACATCCATTGGAGCTCTAAACGCCACAATATTACCATACGGTGTTACTTCCTTACGAAATACCTTATACGCAAACCGCTCGTGAATAAAGTCTCCATTATATACTTGTTGATCAATTATCATACTATTATTATAGTGTCAAATGTTATTGGTTCAACTACTTTTCTAGAATTACTCTCATTAAAACAGGATTATCGTCCTTATATACAGATAAATTATCTTCTTCAGTAAAGTATTTTAAATTAAATCCCATACCTAAACACTTATTAATAAAACTGGAAGAGTCGATGAACCTTCTTTTATGATCAGTCATATAAGTTGTATCGCAGATATGTTCACCTACACCACAAAGAGGGTCCTTTGTTGTTCTAACCTCACAGGCAAATAAACCACCCGTAGGTAAGTTGTTGTAAATGTTAGTTAAAATAATATCTTCTTCTTCTTGTGTAATTGAGTGTATTGTAAATCTCGAGTAAAAAACATCAATATTATCTAAACCGGTGTAATCATATGTAATAAAGTCTTCTTCTAATAAGGTTATGTTGTCTATATTCTCTATATGTGTAACATAGTGTGTAAGACCATATAATGCCTGATCAATAGCATACACATTTTTTTCTTTACTAGAAAAATAAACTGAATCTCTACCACTGCCGCAGCCGAGATCAACTATGCTGTTTTTATCTTTAAAAAAGCTATCATTACAAAAAACAGCAAACGTACTCGGTGTGTTGAGTTGATGTACATTATTTTTATTCTTATAAAATTCTGTCCAGTATTTTTTATCCATAAGTTATATTAAATTATTTGGGCTAGGTCCTCCATGTTTTGTTTTGCTTGGTACCCACCACTTACCATACCGTGCAATAAGCTTTCGTTCAAAATTATTAGGTATATTGAGAGTGGTGTCATTCCATTCTTTAGTAGGTAGCTTACCACCATTATCCAAGCAATTATGCCACATTGTATTCTCCCATATATCAAAATATGACCCTGAGTTATCAACCCTACAAAAATAAAAATCAATACTAGCCATATCTTCTGTAGGCTTGGTTTTGATCATGTATGTCGTGTTATGTAGTCTTGTATCATGAGGATATGTTTTATTCCATATCTCAAAACTATTATCTTCTAGTAACTGCTTTACAGCACCATATTGTGTCATACAAACACAAATATCAATATCATCATCATGAGATATACAGGAAAAGTCGCGGACAATACCCAATAGTGTACCATAACTAATAAACCATTCCTTAACAGAACTATTATTTAATATAACAGAAATCTTTTGGAGTGTATTGTTTAGGGTTTCTTTGTTTGTTGCATTAGCTTTATTGCCCATAACTATATTATAAATTCACCTGTTTGTTTATCTACATATAATTCACAGGGTATTTTACTGCACCTTAACCTATACTCCTTTACCCTATTCAATGCAACCCTGTCCCCACTCTTATTCTGTATTCCACTAGCACTTGCTTCACTACCCCAGTCAAATTTTCTCGTTCTGCTTAATTTGTTAAGCATTATATCCTTATCAAAATAGTGTAGATGTACGAGTGCAATATTTTCATTAATTTGTGTTTCTGGTTTACAATGATGGTATCCCAACTCATAAGTCACCGGTTGTTTTAGTATTAATGTTTTATCAAACATTGGCATTCTAACCCAATATTCTCTCTGACTTAAAATACTCCTCTCACTATCAAAGGCCTCTTCTGATTCACGCTGTATTAAATTATAACCACAACACCTTTGATTAGTTTCCGAGTTAAAAATATCAGTAAAGTTTTTATATATGTTCGGATTAGGTACAATAAGTTCATCTGTTTCAGTAAAAACCACCCACTCATACTCTTCAAACAACTGCTTAATTTTTTGAGTTGTGTTGTTTACTAAGGACTGGTGCAAACCAATCGATAAATCCGACTCCCTATATTCAACATTAATATCTAGCCCCTCAAAGCTTGTATCACCCTCTTCATTAATTAAACAATACATATCACAACTACTAAAAAATTGTGAATAATAATTATACCATATTGGAGCAAAGTCATATTCTTGCCTTGCTACAGTTAATATACATGATTTCTTTTTCATTTTAATTTTACCATTACCTGTTTAATAGCCATCCACATATCTAGATATTTGTAAGTGGCTAATCTTCCAAGAAAAATAGTATTAGTGTCAGCTTTGATGGCCTTTTTATACTTATTAAATATTTCAATATTGCTACCAAATCTCTTTGGATATATAGGATCATTTGTATCGTTATGCTCCTCCGGGTAATCTCTTGTCAAAATAGTATGTGGAAGCTGCTGATTTAAAAAGACACTATTGTCTACTGTCCTATTGTAAGGCTTATTATTACATTCATTTATTTGTGCACCTCTTTCAAAAGAAAACAAATCTGTTCTCTGTACCTTTTTGTGTTTAAATTTTAGTGATCTATACTCTAGTCTACCAAATTCATAATTAAAAAAATCATCAGGCTTACCTGTATACACCATCTTATCACCCTTAAGGTTACGGTACTCGTCTTTACTTACACCAAGATTGACCTTAATACCATCAAGCATATTTTTAAACATTGCTGTATATCCATTCACAGGAATGCCTTGATATTTATCTAGAGAATATCTATCATCATAACTATCACGTTTTGTAGGTACTCGACCGGAGATTGACTTTGGTAGATTATCCCACGGTATACCCCAATGACGCTCCGAGTAGTCTTTAAAAATTAATTCATGAATTTCTTCTTCACTTAGATCGCGCCTAATTTGCTCTTCCGTCTTTTTGTTATATGGTATAGATATTAGACCAAGTTTTGTATTCGCTCTTGCACGTAACTGATGATTATTAAATTTTGTGTACCTGTTTAAAAAATCCCAAACCTCATTATCGTTTGTGTGAAAACAATGCAATCCATATTTATGAACTACAACATCATCTATTTTCTCATCATAACAATTACCACCTATATGTTCCCGGGATTCGAATATCTCAACATCGTGGCCCTGCTCTTTGAGAAGAATTGCTGCTGTAACACCTGACAAACCACAACCAATAATATTAATTTTCATTATTTTCGTATAAAATAATAATTATTTTATTTTTAAGATTTCCATTTACTTATAAAAACTTCACTCATACCCTGAGTCTTTTTATTTACATCTTCAAACAATTTATGACTCTGCTGACCGAGATGGTATACAGATACATCACCAATTAGAGCATGAGTTAGATTATTTTGTTGTAATAATCTAGAATAATCATCATCCTGATACCAAAATTCAAATCTCTCATCAAATGATCCCCCTATATTCTTAAGCGTCTCTTTAGTTGTTACAATACACCAACCTGTAAGATGTATTGTCGTTCTATATCCTTCATATGTTTTACGCTCTTTATGAAACTTCCACGAGTCTCTATTATCCCATGGACTGACTGAGTCATATTTATCTAGACTATCAACTAAAACTTTTAGTGTGTTTGATTCATATATTACATCATTATTAGTTATACATATAAAGTCATTTTTGCAAAACTGTAGCCCATAATTTAGGAACTTATTATAATTAAATTCTTCTTCTTCTGGTATATAAATTGTATCTATTGGTAGTTTAAGATCCTTACCCTTTAACTCTTTGTTTGTCTCAACTAAAATAATATTAGTATTAACATCTGTATTGCTCTTAATACTCGTAATACACTGCTTGAGCATTTTATAATACTCCATATTAGCAGTGTTTGATAAAATAACTACATCTATATTCTTCATAATGGCTTAATTTTTTGTATGTTATTTACTACCTCCGTTTTTGATGCAGATTTTATTTCACCTGGTACGATGTTATGCTTGGATCTAAACACCCTCAAACCATCATGTACTAACTTATTAAACTCATTTTCATTTTTAGCTAAGCTTGTATTAGCCTTTTCATCCTGTTGACCTTCAATATATTTTTCACTATCCTTTATATCAGCAAACCACCAAAAAGGCGTTGTCATATCCTTTTGAATAAATCTATACGTATGCTCTACATGCTCCCACGCGTTATAAAAATCTTCGTCATATAGTCCAACCTCCTCTAGACCTTTACGCGTAAAAAAGGATAACATGCCTACTACGTGTTCATAAAGACATAATACTGTCTCACCAGACTCATCATACTCAATCACCATACGTGGTACCGGTTCACCATCCTGCTTTGCATCCATCCTCTTAGATAAATCGCCCTTTAGTGATTTATTATCTTGTTTTCTATTCCATGGAGAACCCGGGCCAAAGTTAAAGTGTTGTATACCAGTTATTTTACTCGCCTCTATATATTTTGAAAACAATATATGATCCTTGATTATACAATCATCTTCTATCATAAAGATATAATCACATCCTTTATCTAAAAGATGTCTAAACCCCATATTTTTATTAATAGCCACACCACTTCGTGGTTTCTTTGTCCTTAGAATATTAATATTGGATGGTATAAAATCATCAACCTTTTTATGACCATCATCACATATACAAACCACTGCATCCACACCTTTTAGAGAGTTGATACATTTTTTGAGATATTCAGGTCTATCACATGTTGATATACATATGCCTATTTGATCATTCATATATACTATAATTATAGCTGTAAATTTGCAATTGCAACATAAATAACTATATGCCATGCGTTGGACAAAATAAGTTAGTATATAATACTCAAGAGTTACCGAGTGTAGTTAACTTAAACGTAGGTGATAAATTTATTATTGATACTCTAGATGGTCCATATGTTGTAGATTATAAAAATTTTATTTTTGATATAGAGCAAACAACCTTTAGTGATATTTTTAGAAAGCACTCTACAGATATAACTGAAATAGTAAACAAGGCTGCGGAAAAGAATTTTACTCAAAAGTACGACGATTTTCAGCGTGAAGCTGGTGAAGGACTTGTATATATTAATTCTCTGCAGACACAACTCTCTTCGATTGTTGAAAGTCTTAGTAATACGTATGTAACCCTAAAAGAGCGTTATAGCTCAATACTCTAAAGTTATGCCCTGTAAATCACGTACTAAATTAGGTAATATAAACCAGTTACCCGAAACATATAATATTGAACCATTAGATTTTTTTATTATTGATGGTACATTAGGTGTTAATACTGTTTGTTTTGATAATATTATTTTTGATATAGAACAAATGGCTTTTGAAGAGGAGTTTAATAAGCAGACGACAGATATAATTGGTTTATCGTCTGCACTTGATAATATACTTGATGATCTTGATACCTTTACATCAGAAAAAGTATCTGAAATTGCTGCGTTATCTAGTAATTTAACTAAATTACTTGATGAAGTAAGTGTACCTGCATAAATAAGTATATGTCATGTGAAGATGAAGTATCACGTATTTCCTTTATAAAAAACCTACCGGAAGTTATTAATGTAGATTTATCGGATAGGTTTGTTATTGAGTCTGTTACAGAAGGAACAAAGACTATTACTTTTGAAGATTTTAATCTGAATATTGAGAATGCTTTATTTGAAGAAGAGTTCTTATATCATACTACCGCTACAAATCAGCTTTGTAGTATGATGTCAAATGGTGGTAGTATATTGAACACATCTAATAATATTAAGCAATATTTAAACGACGAGATTACGCAGTTAAATAGTGTAACGTCTCTCTTACTATCTGCTAGTGCGTATCAGACAATGATCGATGATGTTTATAGTGTTGTAAATCCAGATGGTTTAGGCGTTATTGAGAGTTTGAGTATTGTTGAAGAGATAAAGGTAGGTGAGTTAACTAGTGTATTTAGATCGACAGATAAGTATGTAATTAACGAAACCCGTACTTCAGAAAACTACCTTAATGTTACGGAGCTAGCCCCAGAAAGAGACTGGAAGTCAGGTGATCTTAATCTACAGTCCTTAGGTGTATATGTTGAGGTAGTTAATAACCAAATTATACTAACACCTACACCTAAAGCCTTAGGTAAGGCTGTTGATAGTATAACTGTTTCCATTAGCGGGGTGGAGTTAAATAGTAAAGAGGATTATATTGTTGATATTGTTAGGGTAGAAGAGGCTTTATTTAGTAGTCTAGTGGTTAATGGTGATTTAGATAATGAGCAGTTGTTAGATATATTAGATTTTAGCTATAATGTTAATAAATCTAACGGTACAATAACTATAAGTTATAATCATACAGCAGATACTACCGGTAATTTAATATTAAATAGTAATGTTGTAAATTCGGATATTTTTGAAATAAGATTATATTCTATATTTGGAGAAGAAGTAGTAGCAAACGACTCCGGTAGTAGTGGATCCGGATCTGCTTTTGATATAACAGCGGCTAATGGAGATTATACGGTAGCCGCTAGTACAGGCGGAACGGGTTATAGTTCCGGTGATAAAATTACTATTAGTGGTGATAATTTAGGTGGTAGCTCACCGGCAAATGATGTAACAGTTACTGTTACGCAAATTAATGCAAATGGCTCGATAGCTACTCTATCGTCAAGTGGTGGTTCGACAGGTAGTGGTACATATAATAATATAACCGGCGTTAATAATATAACGGCTAACGTAGGACCGTCAGATCCTGTACGTGATATTGATTTATATCCTCTTGCGAAGGGTGTTAATAAAACTGCTGGTAAACTGAACTGGCGAAATAGTATAGCTATTACCGATATAGGAGATCTAATTGCAGCTGTAGCTACACGTGAGAGTCCATATGAGGTTAGTTTATTTAAGGTATCAGACAGTTCGAGTCTGGTTGAGGTAGGATTTATTGAGGTCGGTAGCCCTATCACTGATATATCGATGAGAAAAAATAAATTGGTGATCGGAATGGCCGGTTCAAATAGAGCGTCTATTTATACGAGGTCAGGTGACATGTTTAATTTCACAAAAGAGCTCAAATATGGTAACCGGTTTGGAACATCTGTATATTTAGATGGTAACGAGGAATACATTGCCGTAGGTAGCCGTCCGACGGATACACGTTCTTACGGTTCTGTCGGTAAATATAGTGTTGCAACTGGTAGGTTGATTGATGGTATAATAGAGGAAAACAAGAGTTATGTCTCTGCTCTAACCGGTGATCTTAATAACCTCGTAGATATAGAATACGATAAGCAGATTTACGGTAGTATAAACAACTCTAACGTCGGTTATGGCTTTGGAAGCGCTGTATGTATAAGCAATAATATGATTATTATAGGCGGTGGAACCGGTGATGGGAGTGTATGTGCTTTTAAATGGTCAGAAGATAATAATAGATGGGAAGAAGTATTTAGACAAACTGGTAGCGTGGGAAGTGGCTACGGGTCTGATGTGTGTATTAATAGTACAGGGGATAAAATGATTATAGCATCCTCTAAAGAGAACAATGGAGACGGTACCGCTCGAGCTTATAGTTGGAATGGTAGTAGCTGGAGTGAAGTAGGTATATACACACCGGCAAACGGCAGTAAAGGCGGTATAGATCAAGTATCTATAAGCGCAGACGGTACGAGGGTTGCTGTCGGGGAAAGATTAACTACAACTGACGAAGGCACGGGTCGAATATGTGTATTTAATTACCCATTTGTTAATAAAACGGAACTTATAACTAAATCAAAACAGAGCCAACTTGGCCCTGTTGATCTAAGTATAGATGGCACATACATAGCTGCAGCTGCACCTGGTAATAACAACGTCCTGTTATATAAGAACTTATAAATTTAACTCTTTATTAACCTTTTCGAGTAGCTTTTTTTCAGCTTCTTCTGCCTCACGCTCCAGTTGCTGTTGCTGTACTAGATGTTCAAGCTCTCCGATATTTTCAGGGTTAAGTATAGAGTTTTCTTCACCATACATCTCACCCTCAGGTGTTATATAATCAGCAATCATACTAATACGCGCTTGCTCGTTATGTGGTAGTGGTAATATAAGTGGTGTATCATCTTTTGGAAAGAATACATCGGCCGCGGCATTTTGTTTATATTGCTGATATAAAGATTCATATATATTATCTATTTCTGTAATATATTCTACGTCAGTTTCACGAACTCCGTTATCTTCTGGTACTTGTGACTTGTCAAACTTAGCTAAAAATATAATATCTAAGGATCTCATTGACTCTTTAACTTGTTCAATTTGTGTCTCTACATATGTAGTATCAAAACCATCTTTATTCTTACCGTAGCACCACATAGTATAAGCTAAGGCATCTAATGTACATCTATCATGTATAATCTTTTCATCTAACCTCTTAAACTGCTCTTGCTGCTTAATTAAACTTGCAAGTATTTTGGTTTGATTTTCTGTCGTTGTACTGGTAGAGTGGTCTAATGCACCCTCTTTAATAAGATCCCTATATGTATTTTTCGGCGTACTGTATGTTTTCCATTTCTTAAGAAACCCCTGTACTAGTGTTGTCTTACCGGTGTTTGCTGCTCCACATATTGCAATTCTCATGTCTATTTATTTATACTTGTATTTAAATACTTCAACTACACGCGTAATGCCATATCCCAAAGTAGTAGGTGAAGTCTAGGAGAGAAGTTAACATGCATTGCTTTAGCATATTCTGCTACAGCCTCAGCATTTCTAATATGCTCTTCACGGGAACCTGCACAGGGCATAAACCAAACACGATTTAAAGGAATATTAATACCGTTAGTATCTTTTATATACTTACGCCATATCTCTTCAATATCTTCTGATTGCGTTATAACAAATTTAAACCCAGAGTTATGATCTTTATGCCACTTTAGTACTTCAGGTTTATAAGTCTTCTCTTCAGGATCACCATTAGTAGTTAGCTTTGGTGAGGTAGTGAATGTAGCCTTGTACTTAGTTACCCAATCTTCTTCAGGTTGCATTGTAGCATTAGTCTCAAAATCAATACGAGGCAAAAAGTCATACTTCTCAATAAATGCATCAGTAAACTTCATTAACTGCTTCTGTCTTACCATCGGTTCACCACCGGTATACTTAAAAATAGCACCTTCACGTAAGTGCTCAATACAATTTCCATCCTCAAGTAACTTAAACATACCATTAAACGATACCTTATTCTTCTTAGACCATGATATAAACGAATCACATCCATGAGGTGCATCTTCTGATATAAAACCTTTACACGTTAGGTTACATCCGAACAACCTAAGAAAGACAGAAGGTTGACCTACATATTCACCTTCACCTTCAACGGTATAAAATAACTCTGGTACACCATTCTCACCTGCCATTAGTAGATACTCTTTATCACAATCTATCATATTTAATATTATAACATGCAATTTTTATATATCAACATAAATACTGTTAATGAGTAAAAAAACTTCGCGTAAGCGTCGGGAGATTGATGATATTGATCTTGAAGAGTCATTTAATAACAACTGGTTACTGAATTTTAATATTCGAAAGCCATTCTATTTTAATAAATTACAGAAAGAATTCTATTTTAAGTGTAGAGATAAGGATACGAATATGGTATTCGTTGATGGACCAGCCGGTTCTATGAAGACGTATATTGCTGTCTATACTGCTCTAGAACAGATACGTGATGAGGTGGTTGAAAAGCTTATTTATATTAGATCAGTAGCCGAATCAGCTGAAAAATCATTAGGAGCTCTACCAGGTGAAGTAGATGATAAGTTCTCACCTTATGCAGCACCACTTATTGAAAAGGTTAGAGAAATTACCAGCGTGTCGACGTCGCAGATGCTTATGCATAAAGGGATTATTGAGGCTATACCTGTAAACTTTGTAAGAGGCCTTACATTTAATAAATCTATCGTTATTGTTGATGAAGCTCAAAATCTTACAAAGGGTGAGTTAACTACGATTCTAACTAGATTTGGTAGAGATAGTAAATATATTATTTGTGGTGATGGTAATCAATCTGACATTAATAAGTCTGGCTTTGATGAGGTTTTAGAGAGGTTCGATAACCAAGAATGCGAAGACAATAATATCTTCGCATTCGAATTTGGTAATAGTGAAATTGCAAGATCAAAGATCTTACGTCACATATGTAAGATGTTGGATACCTAGCCCCACGTTGTACCTTTAAACCAATTACCTTTTGTTTTAGTACTATTACCCGGTAAGTCGGGCAGACCTTTAGAAGGCTTCTTTTTAGGTACATCTTCAGCCTTTACCACCTTAGGTTTAGATGTATTTACCTGTACTTGCTCAAGTGCTTGGGTAGCTGTTGATAACTCTTCAATTGACGGTTCAGCTTCTGTTTGAGTGTCGTTAACCATTACACTAAATTCATCAATGCAGTTACTAAAGGTGGCAGAGTTATCTTCATGTTCAAATACTTCAACCTTTTCTACCCAACACCTATCCTTTGTATGATACTTTATAAAGTCATTTGCTAAGTTATAAACTTCCTCCGCAACTCTTTCAATACCTACACCCTTTGCAAATACTCTTAATTGTATAAGTCCTTTTTCATTAAGCTCTTTAAATGTCGCTAGCTCTGGATCATCATACGCTACGGTAGTTGTGTGATCAAATGTATCTTTTAGATGATCTTTTAGTTCTTTAAGACCTCCGAAGTCTACACACCAGTTTCTCTCATCTAGTTCATTGCAACCAAACCATAATTTAGCTTTAAGTTGATAGCCGTGTAAGTATTGACAATGACTATGTGTTGCTCGCCACTGTCTAAAAGCACACGAGCCTAATTCGACCACCTTTGTAGATTGATATTTACTCATGTAATCATTATAACCACAAAAGTACTTTAATCAACTGTAAAATTATAACTTTAAATAATATTATAAAACCCAGACCTATAGAGATCAGTATTTAGGTCTTTCTCTCCCGTCCCTATAGTCCATTTATTCTAGCGAGACATCGATTGCAAGTGTTTCAGCAAACTTTTTTGATTTAAATTTACCTCTTCATTTTCTGACCTCTGTTTTCTGTTTGAGCCAGAACGACTTTTACCTACTATCCTTTGTTTAGGAGATTCTTTTGGTTTTTCTGGTAAAGGCGGTGGAGTGGGTTGAGGCTTATCTTCTGTACTTTTATCTTCTGTACTATTATTGACGTCACCCTCTTGTGATAATCTAGCTAACACCTTTTTATCAAAATCCTTTAGTGCCTCCTCCATGTCCTTGTTATTTTTGATTAGATCCATCATTATTACATCTATATCTTTACTATCACTAATCAAACTAAATTGTTTGTTACCCTGTTTATCACCCGTCTCCTTAATAACTAAACCATTTACAGGTATCCATGTATCAACAGGATCATGTGTAAAAGGATCCCTTAGCTCCATCTGAAAACTAACCTTCCAAAGAGGTGCACCTCTTTTACCTTTATTTACAACATTTATACCTTGTATATCTGATATTACATTAGAAAACGTACTCTTCCAACTCTCAATATATTTTTTTGGACCGCCAAAAGAGTTTTGTATTGTATCTTTTACAGTCTTAATAGCTCCATATGCAGTTGGAGCTATATACTTTGCTGCGCCCTTTGCCGCGGCCATCGCAAGATCAGCAAAACCCTCTTCTATTAACTCTCGTTGAGACAATCTTTTCATATACTTCATTATTTAGTCTTGATATAACCATTTTATAGGTTATTATATGTATATATGGAAAATCAAAACAAAGACACCCACGTAGAACGTGGTACATCCACTAAACTACCTACTGCTAGTAGTAGCCATCCTAAGACAGAAGAAGAAAAGCAGAACATTATTAATAATGCAGCTGCAGCATACGAGAAATATTTAGACGCGTTAGGCTTTGATTGGCGTAATGATCCTAACTCCGATAATACACCTATGCGTGTAGCAAAAGCATTTGTTAATGATATTGCATCCGGATGTTATAATTTACCACCTAAGGTAACAGCATTCCCTAGTGATGGTTATGATGGTATTGTAGCTCAGACAGGAATTCCTGTTGTTAGCTTGTGCTCTCATCACCATATGGCATTTACAGGTGTAGCTCACGTAGCATATATTCCATCTGAGGATGGTAAGGTTGTTGGATTATCAAAGCTTAATCGTATTGTTGATTATTATGCAAGACGTCCACAAATCCAAGAGGGTATGACAACTCAAATTACACAAGCAATTGATAA
>Ga0070747_1001296_pt1 | contig 12262 bp, 8 predicted proteins | sample VirMetDEL_Mar_31_FD_77321 | JGI IMG/M metagenome (GOLD analysis project Ga0070747, IMG submission 77321) | Aqueous microbial communities from the Delaware River and Bay under freshwater to marine salinity gradient to study organic matter... | ecosystem: Environmental > Aquatic > Marine > Coastal ...
TCAGTTTCAGTAATAAATAATAACAACGTTGTAATAAACGGCGAAGTAAAATACATAGACAATAACAATATACAATTAAACTTTTCTGCTGGATTCTCAGGTAAAGCGTATTTAAACTAAAAAACATGGCAATAAATTTTTTAAACACAGTTGATTTTAACCAAAACACTCTAGAAAAACTTAGAATAGAAAACCAACCAAACGATACTGCGGCTGGAACAGGTGTAGAAGGTCAATTATATTTTGACACAACAGTAGATGCATTAAAAATATACGCAGGTGGTGCCTGGGTAGAAGTAGGTGCTACAAGTGGTGTTGAAACATTCACAAATGCAAGCGGTACTTACGTAGCTTTTAGCACAGAAAACACATCAGCTATAGGTAATGTAACCGTAGGTACAATAGATCTTACAGCAGTTGATGGCACTTCAACAGCTTCTGATAGATTCTTAACCAAAAACAATAAATGGGCAACAATACCATTTGGTGATATAACAGAAGTACAAGGTGGTACTTATATAAATGTAGATGATCAAACTGGTCCTATACCAATTGTTAATCATGACTTAACTTCTAGAACAGATACAACATCGACTGCATCTCCTGGTTACGGCGCTACGTTTACAGCTGTTGACTCAGTTACAACAAACACAACAGGTCACGTCACAGCATTAAATGTTAAAACAATAACAATACCTGCTTCAGACGATACTACATACGATTTACTTACTGCACCAACTGGTACAGCTATTAGATTAGACCCTAGTACTGGAACTAATGATGATGTAACTATATCTGGAACTACAGGTCAGACGGCAATGTCTAGAATAAGTGCATCGGAACTTAGGGTTGCTCTAACAGATGATGTTACAATAGTAGATGATTTAACTGTTGGAGGTGTAATAACACAATCACAAACAGGTGAGACAAATAGTTTAGCTAGCCCGCTAGACATGAACAACAATAAGATTACTGAGGTTGCTACTGGTACAGCGTCTACTGATGCGGTTAACTTAGGGCAAGTAGAATTACTAGTTGCAGGTGTTGGTGTTTTTAAAGGATCTTATAATGCTGCAACAAACACACCGGCTTTAGAAGGAGCAAGTAACATAGCTTTAGATCAAGGTGACTACTTTGTAGTATCAGTTGCCGGTAGTTTCTTAGGTGAAGCACTAGAGCCTGGTGATTTTATATTCGCTAATAATGCTATTGCAGCAAACTCATCTCCAGCTATATCAAACTATACAGTTGTACAGGCTGATGCTAATATAGCAGGTGCTGGTAGTACTGATGGTGGTACACAAAAAGGTGTATCTGGTTTTGACAGTGCAAACTTTACAGTATCGTCAAATGGTTGGGTACAATTAAAACCTCAAGCAAACCCTTATGCTGCATCAGTGTTATTAAACAGTGGTTCAGATTCTGGAGGCGAAACTACATTTACTGTAGATATAACAACTTTATTTGGATCAGGTGCTTTAGCTGCTAATTGTAAGGCTGAGGTAGTTACAACATCAGGAAGACAAACAGTATATCCAGATATAACTGGAAACGGAACAGGTAGCTTAGACTTTAAATTTGTACCCACTGTATCTAATGGCACATACACTGCGCTTATAACAATAGTATAATATTAATTTAATACAATTTTAAATGGCAAATATACCATTTTTAAATAACGCTTATTTCGCCGCTAAGGTAGGTATCGGGACTACTAGCCCTATTGAGAAGCTGCACGTAAGTGGTGGTAACTTATTATTTGACGCGCAATATGGTGTTAGATTTGTAGATGGTAATACTCGTATATATACAAATTCGGATTCTCCAGAAGATTTAATAATTGAAGCAGACCAAGATTTACTTCTTAATCCAGACGGCAACGTTGGTATCGGGACGACTTCACCTGAAAGACCTTTACATATAAATTCATCTAATGTACAGGTTGCAGCATTAATAGAAAGTACAAACACAACTTCAGCACAGTTAAACTTTAAAAATGGTAGCACAACAAACAACGGGGGATTTATTAAAACTACTGGTGATAATATAATATTAACTGCTAATAACACTAGTGCTACTCATTTAGTTGTTGCTTCTGGAGGCAACGTCGGGATCGGTACTACTAGTCCTGGTACATATTTACAAATAGGAGATTATCCTAGTAATAATATAGACATAACTACGTATCCAGATGTTCCAAATGAACATATGATTCATTTAACTGCCCCTGAAACAACTAATAGATATGGAGCAGGTATAAGTTTTGGAGAAAATTCTTCAACTGCTGCGAATATTACTGTACAAGATGCAGGTAGTAATGGTTCACTTCATATGTTATTTGGAACAAGGCACACTTCAGGAATTGTACAAGAAAGAATGCGTATTGATTCTTCCGGAAACGTTGGTATTGGAACTACTTCGCCTAATTATAAATTAGATATATATTCTAACGAAAATGTGCCTTTAAGAATACATAGACCTAGTAATGCAAATTTAGACAGCTCAGGTGCTTGGGGTATTGGTTTTTCTACTAGAAGCGATGCTAATACTTCTACAACTGACACAAGAGCAGGTATATTCAGTTATTATAATGGTAATTTATTTCTTGCCGCCGCTAATACAAGTATTGTAGCAGACCCTGATGCCTACGCTAGGTTAACTATTCTTAACAGCGGCTACGTCGGTATTGGGACGACAAGTCCTGCTAAACAACTACAAATTAGAGGAAGTGCGCCTTGGATAAGAATTGAAGAAGATTCTGCTAGTAATAAAAGATTAGATTTATATGTTGATCCTACTTCGGCTATTGCTTACATAGCGGCAAATCAATCAGCTCAGCAGTTAAGTTTTCAAACAGGCAATAGTGATAGGATACGTATTACAAATGCAGGCAACGTCGGGATTGGAACGACTAGTCCTAATGCAAAACTACAAGTTAATAGCGGTGGAAGTGGTAACATTTCTAGTTTTCAAAGCAGTGCTACAGCTGTAGGCGAATATGCTGGAATAACATTACACACTCAAACAAACAGTGGCGCCGATTGGTATGGTTCTGAAATAAGAAGTATTAACACACAAGGTACACCTAGCTTTTTAAATCCACGTCTTGGATTTTTTACTCAAGATGATAATACGTATCTACCTGCAAATAGAACTGAAAAATTATCTATTTTAGGAAGCGGCAACGTCGGGATTGGGACGACTAGTCCAGCAAGAAAACTAGAAGTTTTTAATTCGTCGTCTAGTATGATAAGTCAATTTAGATCTGGTTCTGGAACTAGTTCGTTTATTTGCTTCGCAAATACTGGTTCAACCGCTGACCAAGTTAGAATTGGATCTATATCTAGCAACTTAGTTTTATCAACCAACTACACTGAAAAAATGCGTATTGATAGTTCTGGAAACGTAGGTATTGGAACTACTAACCCTAATTATGAACTTGTAGTAAGAGATGGTTCTGATAATTCTTGGGCTCAAGTAATTACAGGTGGCACAAATAAAAATGCGGGTAGTATATATACAAATGATGCAGGGAGTTGGACAGTAGGTATTAGAGGAGCAGATAGTGATAAATTTTATATTGGCAGCCAAATAGGTCTTTCAGCAGCAGAATTTGCTATAGATACATCAGGTAACGTCGGGATTGGAACAACTTCGCCTTCAACTAAACTTGAAGTTGCGGGTGCGGTTGGTAATTTTCAAACAACTGGTCATCAAATATTCCTTACAAGAAACGGTAACAATGAAATTTACGCCGTTGGCGCATCATCTGTTTTGGCACTTGGGACAAATAGCGCTGAAAAAATGCGTATTGCTAGTAATGGCAACGTCGGGATTGGAACTACATCGCCTAGTTCTCTTTTAACTTTAAACGCTGCAAGTGGTGGAGCTTTACAATGGCAATATAATGGTGGAAACTATTTAAGAATTGAAGCTGATTCAGGTGGTGGTTCTTATTACGCGGCAGCAGGTTTATATCATAGATTTTTTACTTCTGGTACAGAAAGAATGCGTATTGCGTCAAGTGGTGATATTTTTATTAATAGAACAGGACAGCTAGGAACTGCTAAATTAAGTATAACAGCAGACGCAGGTGAAGATGTTTTTGGTGTACAGTGTAACAGCAATAATACTACAACTAAATTAATAAACGTATTTAATTATAGTGGTACTGATATAGCTAGTATAACTATAAATAACGACTCTACACCTGATATGTTGTTTAATGTTGATGATGGTAGTGGCAATATTACCGAAGTGCTAAAACTAGATTCATCACAAAACGCAACTTTTGCAGGCCAAGGATTTAGTGCAGCTACGTCTTCTGGAGACGCATCGTCAACCCTAACAACAAAAGGATATGTAGATGGCTTAATTACTGGGGCTACAATATATAGAGGAACCTGGGATCCAGATGTTAGTTTAAATTCTGGTTATGGTAATCCTGATTTAAGTGGTGTTACGCAAACCTCTGGTTATTATTATATATGTAGTGCTGATGGAGCTGCAACTCCAAATGGTACAGGTAACGAACCTGACTCTTGGAACACGGGTGACTGGGTTATATGGAATGACGATATTGGCACCTCTGGTGAGTGGCAAAAAATTGACAACTCATCTGTACTATCAGGCGTAGGTACAGGACAAACTGTAGCATTATGGCAAGGTGCTTCTTCAGTTACAGATTCAGAAACTTTAGGTAACGCACCAATAACTGTTTCAGGTAACAATACAACTTTTGCAGGTGATGTAGCCTTAGCAAGTGGCTCACTATCTATTTCTGGAGATGGCTCAAATGCAGTTACACTTACAGAAAGCGGTAATGGTGATTTTACTATTGATGCGCCAGACGATATTAGGTTAGATGCTGGCGGTAATGATATAGTATTAAGATCTGCAGGTACAGAGTTTGGAAGAATTAATGCTCTTAGTAATAACCTACGCTTAACATCTTCAGTAGCTAATGCGGATATATTGTTAATACCTAATGGTACTGGCAACGTAGGTATTGGAACGACTAGTCCAAATGCTAAGCTTGAAGTAAAAGGTGCAACAGCAGAAAACACACAAATACGTATTCAAACCGACGGAGGTGCTTCAGAAGTACCAACACTCTTACTTATGAGAAATGCTTCTGCATACGGAGAGATAAAATACATCCCAGATGGTGGAGGTAATCAAGGTGTACATATTACTGATTACAGAACTGACGCATCAAACATTATATTCAATACAGCAGGCGCTAATGAAAGAATGCGTATTACTAGTGCGGGCAACGTTGGAATCGGTACGACTAATGTAAATAATCCTCTTACTGTATCAAAAGACGCTGGAAGTAACGCTATTGCTTATTTTAATAGTTTAAACTCTAACGGATACGGAGTTTTAATACGAACAGCAGATACAGGTAATGATAAATATATTCTTAAGTTAGATAGCAACTCTGGCAATACACCAGTTATGTACGCTTCTAACGCAGGTAACGTCGGGATCGGCACGACTGATCCACTTACTAAGTTACATATAGCTGGCACAACTGATGCTAATATTATACGTATAGAAAACACAACAACAGCCTTAAGCGAAGGAGACACAATAGGTGCTATTCAGTTTTTTAATAATGATACAACTGATGATAGCCCTAACGTTGCTGCGAGTATATACGCAACAGCTGGTGCGTCTGGAGGTAGTGGTTCTTTGCGTTTTAAAACAACAGAGCCTGGCACAGAGGGAGACCCTGCTACCGATACTATGATAATAACTAATGGCGGCAACGTAGGAATCGGAACAACTAGTCCTGAAGAAAAATTACAGGTTGAAGGAAATATACGCGTACACGGAGGAACAGGCGGTAAAGGATCACAGCTAGACTTTGGAGATGACTATAGAAGGTTAACTTATACTACGGATGACATAATGTCTCTTCAAAGTCCTGAAAGTGTTGTTATTATGTTGGACAATAACAACACTTCAGGATTAGATTATTTTGCTATAAAAAAAGATGCTTTAGACCCAAGTTCAGGCACGGAATTATTTAGAGTTCAAGAAAACGGAAACGTCGGTATAGGGACGACTGATCCTCAATCAAAACTACAAGTTGCTGGTGGTATACAAATGGCTGATGATACAGATACTGCTTCAGCAGATAAAGTAGGTACAATGCGATATAGAACTGGTACAGAATATGTAGAGGTTACGGGAATAGAACTTGTAACAAATGGAGATTTTGATACAGACAGTAATTGGACTAAGGGAACAGGATGGTCAATAGCTAATGGAAAAGCAACGCTGACAAATGGAACAGACCCAACATATCAAATATTTCAAGGTGTTAGTGGTTTAAATACAAAAAATTTAAAAGTTTCTTTTGATATTACAAATTTTAGTGGAGATGCAGAAATTAGATACCCATTAAGGGAAAATATCACAGGAAATGGTAGTTATGTTTTTTATGGAGTTGGAACTTTTGATAGAGTACAATTTCAAGCAAAAAGCGGGTCAACTACCTCTTTTAATGTAGACAACGTATCAGTAATGGAAGTAACAGAAGAAGATGCAAGCTACGCAGATATGTGTATGCAAACTGGAGCATCAACATACGAGTGGGTTAACATAGTAAGAAATACATATTAAATGGGTACAGGAAAAACATATTCAACAAAATATTTACTAGACAGTAATAACAACTCTGGCGCTGCAGGCCAAGTTTTATCAACAACCTCAACAGGTATAAATTGGGTTGATGCTAACACAGTACCAGGGGCAGGGCTCTGGCTGGCTAATGGTAACGATATATATAACAGTAATTCAGGCAACGTCGGTATTGGAACAACTTCGCCTACAAATGGTAAATTACAAATAGATAATACAACAAATCAAATATCTATCGAAACAGGAACGTCAGGTGATGGTCGTTTACATATTGGTCATTTCTCAAATGGTACTTTTATTGGTACTTATGGCGATGATGGCGGAGCGGCTGATCTTATTAGATTTGGAACTCATAGTGGCGATGAAAAAATGCGTATAACATCTGGCGGCAACGTTGGTATTGGAACTACTAATCCAAGCAATAAATTAACTATAGACGGCGTTAGTGATGGCATAAATATTATAGGCGCTAGTTCTTATATACGCTGGAATTCAGGCGACATGATGATAAGAAACGAAGGTTCTTATGCCATGGGCTTCCATACTTATGATGGTTCAACTTCTATGGTTGAACGCATGAGAATAAACTCATCAGGCAACGTGGGTATTGGGACAACTAGTCCTGATTACTTATTGGATATTGGCGCAGAAAATATTGACAATCCAGTTGATTATATAAGATTAAATCCAACTAACGGAAACTCTGGCGGAACATCAAATACATACGGAGGCGGTTTAATATGGGCTCCACATTACAATACATATACAAAAAAATCAGCTGGCATAATAGCGGTAGGTGAAGGAAATTTTTTTAGAACAGGTTTAGCTTTTCTAACTAATAATAGTGCCTCCGCTACAGGAAATTATACTGAAAGAATGCGTATTGATATGGATGGCAACGTCGGAATTGGAACTACTAGCCCTACATCAAAATTACAAATTAATGACGGTAGTGCTAATATTACAAAAGCAATGCAGTCTGGTGGGGTAGATCATGATTTTTTACAGCTATCTTACGCAGGAAGTTGGGCAAACAACGTTGGAGGATTAGCATCTATTAATTTTACTGATAACTTATCATCATCAAATACAGTAGGAAGAATTGGTGTTACATACACTGGATCACAAGGTAAGTTTGTAGTTACAGATTTATATTCTGGAGGATATGGTGCGAGCGGAGACGTTTTCACGATACAAGCAGATGGCGAAACCTACATTAAAGGCAACGTAGGTATTGGAATTACTAGTCCTACTCAGAAACTTCACGTTAACGGTAGTGTCAGAGTAAAAGAAGCTTATTACGATTCAAGCAACTCAGCAGGAACATCAGGTCAAGTATTGAGCTCTACAGGTTCGGCTACAAGTTGGGTAGATGGAAGCGGATTGCCAGGCGGGCCTTACTTACCACTTGCTGGTAATACTACTTCTACAAGAATAACAGGTGAAGTTTATTTTTCTAACTTAATACCTATTTATTGGAGAAATTCTGATAATACAGCTAACTCGTTTGCGATGTTAAACGATGCTAATAATGATATGTTTTTAATAAACCAGACTGGCGGTAGACATATTGAAATAATAAATCAAGCGACAGACGGTGATATAATATTTAGGGCGGATAGTGGTAATGGTACTGAGACTGAATATTTTAGATTAGATGGTGCTACTTCAAAGACTATATTTGAAACAAGTACGGGGCATAAAGATAATGTTAAAGCTACATTTGGTGATGGCGAAGATTTACAAATATATCACGATGGTAGTGATTCTTATATTAGGGATAGGGGTACTGGCGATTTACGTATAGAAACTGATGGAGCTAATATGTTACTTTCAGATGGCTCTCACACCTTTATTGCCATGAATACAGGAGCATCAGATGTTGTTTTAAAGCAAGGCGGTAATACAAAACTTACAACTAAAAGTAGTGGTATTTCAGTATCGGGTGACATTAGTGTATCAGGAGTTGTACATAATAGAGATATTCCTTGTTTGTTTAATAGTAATTTTGAAGATGCTTATGGTACTAGTATTAAGATAGTTCCTTTTAATAATAATACAGAGGCTAACGTTTCATCTAAAACTTATTATCATAACTTAACTATGCCTTACGCTGGTAAGTTAACAAAAATAGTTATGAAAAATGTTAGCGGAACTTTAAGTAGTGGGTTTACAACCGAGTTATTCTTATACGTAAATGGTTCTCAACAAGCAAATAGTGGTGAAATAAGTTTATCAAATGACTCTGTAACATGGACACCAACAACAAACAATACATTTTCTGCTGGAGATGTGCTAAGTTTTGCTTATCAAAACAGTTCTGCAACTAAAACATTTGGAGGTGTTTCATTCGGAGTAGCAATAGAATTAACAGATTACGATATATAATATGGGATATTTTGAAAACATAAATAAAAGCGATTTAAACCTTTTAACTGATGGAGAGGTAAGATATGTAAATGGAGGATTTACATTAGTTCCATGGATGGAAAGTACAGACGATGAAATTTACAAAGGATGTTTAGAAGATTTATTAAAATTAGATTGGAAAGATTATAAATTATACTTAGTAGGCGGGTTATTACAAGGGTGGAAAACAACCGATATAGATATTTGTATAACTGGAACTATTACTAGTGATTTACCTGATTTAATGAAAGAAGCATCTAAGTTAGGTCCTTTTGATTTATACTACGTGAAATCTTTAGATGAAATAAAAGATAACTCAAGCAGAATATGGGAATTTGCAAAACATGATTGCAAAGCACATAAAGGTGCACAAAGATGGCATGGTCAATGGAAAGCTGATGGTATGTTCTGGATGACTGAAAAATTTGATCCTAAGGGTAGAACTTACGATAAAGAACCTTTAGCATTAAATTAATAAAGTAAAAATCTTAGAAAACAGGTAATAATAAACATATACCTGCTCGGTTAAGAGCGCAAACCAAATATTAATTTAAAACCAAAACCAATGACGTATTTTTACGCGACTAGATCGTGGAGTAGTCAACCACAAATTTCAGAAGAAACCATTAACCTTTGGAAACATCTTGCAGAAAAAAAGAACTGGAGGATAACCCAATTACCTAACGGTTTTTATCAAACTGAATACCAAGATCCAAACGAAGATACTTGGCACGACGTAACCCGTAGAGAAACTATTGAAGGAGCAGAAACAGCTATTGATGGATCAGTAGAACATTATGCTAAGAAAGTAGATTTCTTGAAAGGACCAAAAGTCGTAAAAACCTTTAAATAATAATCAAATTAAATTAAATCAAATGATAGTTAAAAATCTGAACTTTGGTGATAAAGCCAGAGAACAAGTATTTAAGGGTATAACAAAACTTACACAAGCTGTTAGCTCCACACTAGGAGCTAGCGGCAAGTGTGTATTACTTGAAGACGCAACAGGTAAACCAATTATTACAAAAGATGGTGTAACAGTAGCTGATTCAGTAATTTTGTTAGATCCAGTAGAAAACATGGGTGCTACGCTTTTAAAAGAAGCTGCACGTAAAACAGTTCAACAAGCAGGAGATGGTACTACCACTGCAACAGTATTAGCATATGCTATATTACAAGAAGCATATAAAGTTGCTGATAAAACAAACTCAAGAGTATTAAAAGAAGGTATAAACTCTGCGGTTGAAAAAGTTGTAAAATATTTAGAATCAATATCTGTTTCAGTAGAAGGAGATATGATTGATCACATTGCTACAATATCAACAAACAATGATCCAGATCTTGGTAAGTTAATTGCTGATGCATTTAGAGCTGTAGATCTTACAGGTGTAGTAATGATGGAACCATCAGCTATTGGTAAAACAGAAATAAAGCTAGTTGAAGGTGCACAATATGAAAAAGGATTAACTAATAGGCATTTTATAACTAATGCTGAGACTCAGTCAGCTGAATTAGAAAATCCATTAGTACTGTTAGTAGAATCAAAAATAGACTCTATAAGACAAATTCAAACAGTGCTAGAGTACGTAATAAAAAACAATAAACCTTTGCTGATTATCGGCGATGTAGAAAAAGGTGTTTTATCGGCTCTAGCTATGAATAAAATAAAAGGTAATATTAAAATCAACGTAGTTGATGCTCCAATATACGGGGTTAATAGAAAACAATTACTTGATGATTTATCTTTGCTAACTGGTGCTACAATTATAAATGAAGATTTAGGTGATGATTTAGATTTAATTAAAGTTGAATATTTAGGTAAATGTGTAAAAAGTATTACAACTGATAACGAAACTATATTACAAGTGAAAGATACTTCAGATGAAGTAAAAGAAGTAATACACGAAATTAAAAATAAATTAAACAAAAAGAATACAGCAAACGAAGTAGTTAAGTTAGAAAAAAGACTTGCTATGTTAGCTGCCAAAATAGCAATAGTAAAAGTAGGCGCTAACTCTGATATTGAATTAAAAGAAAAACAAGATAGAGTTGAAGACGCTATATGTGCTACTAAAGCTGCAATAAAAGAAGGGATTGTTCCCGGCGGTGGTGTTGCTTTGCTAAACGCTGCATTAAAAATGAAAGAAGAAAATGTAGGTGAAGAAGTTTTAGGTAGAGCTATATTATCTCCTTATAAAACAATACTGGACAATGCTGGTTTTGAAGGATACAAATTATCTGAAGAAGACGGCTACGGTATTGATGTTGTTACAGGAAATATGGTAAAGATGATTGATAGTGGTATTATTGACCCACTATTAGTTACAAAAAGCGCTCTTCAAAACGCAGCTTCAGTAGCAACTACTATTTTATCAACAGATTGTGTAATTAATAATATTAGAGTTGATGAAAGCAGTAGGTAAAAATTTAATAATAAACATAGTAAAAGAAGGAACCACCAAAACAAAAGGTGGTTTACTTCTTGCAGAAAACCAACGTGAAGACATTAGGTATATTGAAGCTAGTATAGTTTCAGTGGGTGATGAAGTTGTAGGATTAAATCAAGATGATAAAATATATTTTGATCGTCACGCTGGTCATAAAATAGAAATTGATAAAAAATCTTATCGTGTAATTAAAGCTCAAGATATTGTAGTTGTTTTATGAGATTAAGTGCAAAAGACATTAAGGATTTAAACTTAATGAAACACTATCGAGTAATACGCAAATGGGCTTGCAAAAATAATAATTTAACCGATAGTGATTTAGAGTTGTTAATATACCTTGATTGTATTGATTTATTTACAATAAAAGATTTTAAAGCTGGAACATATGCGTATAGCTGGAATAATCGTAGATGGAATAAACTAATACAAGATGATTGGATAGTTGTGTGGCGTAATAGAAATAGAACTACACAGAGATATAATATATATAAAATATCATTTAAAGGTAAACAACTTATTCAACGCATATATAGAATAATGCTTGGTCATGAAGATATAAATATAAGTAGTAGAAATAAAATAATAAACGGTACTTCTTATATGGACAAAGTAATGACAAAAGCAATTTATAATTTAAACAAAGATAAAACAAGATAATTATGGGATACGTAAGTGACGCACAAAGAAAAGCAGTCCACGCTAGTGAAGCAGACGGTGGTAAAGGTAATCCAAACAAAATGATTACACCATTAAAA
>Ga0070747_1001297_pt1 | contig 12261 bp, 10 predicted proteins | sample VirMetDEL_Mar_31_FD_77321 | JGI IMG/M metagenome (GOLD analysis project Ga0070747, IMG submission 77321) | Aqueous microbial communities from the Delaware River and Bay under freshwater to marine salinity gradient to study organic matter... | ecosystem: Environmental > Aquatic > Marine > Coastal...
AGGATTTATTCGTGGAAAATATTCATCTATTCCAATACCAAATGCAGAAGTAACATTAAATGGAAGCGACTTATTATCAGCCGGACAAACCGAAAAAGAGGCTCTTATAACAGAACTTAAAGAAACACTTGATACTATGTCAAGGCAATCACAATTGGAACGTAAACAGGCGGAATCAGATGCATTATTACAACAAATGAATAAAATACCACTTAAAATTTATATAGGATAATAATGGCTTTATTTGGTTCATCTAGAGACGCAAGTTTAATTAAATCAATTAATCGAGAATTGATTAATCGTTACATTGATACTGAAATTGCATTTTATAAATTAAGTTTACATGACACAAATGCTAATATGTATGATGAAGCAGATGGGAAGTCGTATTATTCACCCATGCGAATTAATTGTCTTGCTCTTAAAGAAGAAAAGAGTTATATAGGCGAAGATCAATACGATTCAAGTCGATTAGGTGAGTTTAATTTTTTACGAGATGATGTTAAATCTAAAAATATTATAATAGAGGAAGGTGACGTATTAGAATGGGATAATGAATTCTATGAAATAGATGGTGTAGGTTCATCACAATATTGGACAGGTAGAAATCCAGATACAGATTTAGGAAAAGCAGATCATGGAGAATTTGGATTATCTGTAGGTATTAAAGTATCTGCCCATGTAACAAGAAGAAATCGACTAAATATTCAAGAAGTAAGAACTGGAATAAATAAATCAAATAATATACCTAGGAACTTGTAATGGCTAAAAAACAAATGAAACAGACATATGGTAGCTTTTCTAGAGATAAAGAGATTAATCGCGCAACCCATATACGTCGTGATAATGATATTATTAAAACACCTAAATGTACTATTGAAGATGTAGATTGGGCAATAATGTCATATTTACGTGAAATAGTTAAACCACAGATTACAGAAAATGAAAACATGATCGATGTTCCAATAATGTATGCGAGTGGAGAAAAATGGGCACAGGTACAGGCAAAAGGATATATGAGAGATCGTAAAGGTAAAATTATGACTCCTATAATTACTTTACGACGAAATTCTATAACTGAAAGAGACCAGTTAAAAAAATTAGACGTAAATAATAATCCTAGTGGTAATGCACAAATATTACAAAATAAACATACCAAAGTTAATAGATATGATCGATTTTCTGTTCAACAGGGCACAAAAAGATTAAATGAATATTACGTATCAGCAATACCAGAATATATAGACGTATCATATGATTTATTATTATGGACAGAATATACAGAACAGATGAATTTTTTAGTAGAACAACTTATGCCTTTAGGAGGATTTGCCTGGGGTACTACATTTAAATTTCCGACGTTTATTCAAGATTATACATTTGAGACTACAAATGCAACCGGCGAAGATCGAATGGTAAAGGCTACATTACCATTAACATGTAAGGCAACATTATTAATGCCAAATGAATTACGTCGGTCCACAATACAAAAACAATATTCAGTTAAACGTGTTACATTTAACGGAGAGTATGAAACAGATAATACAAATATAACAGACCCACCACCAGATGGGTATTAATTTTAAAGGATAGGTTATGGCATCAACAAAGTTTACAGAAGAAGAATTAAAAAACATTACTAAAATTAGAGATGAAAATTTACGAATAATAACAGAAATTGGCGAAGTGGAGTTACAGGTATTCTTGGTTACCGAAGAACTTAAAAAACTTGAAGAAATGAAATCTAATTTACAGATACAATTTAAAAATTTACAAGTAACAGAAACTGAATTAGTTACTTCATTAAATGATAAATACGGCAAAGGAACTGTTGATGTAAATACTGGAGAGTTTGTCGCTGAAAATTGATAGTTTGGCATTTCATATTAATATTTATAACAAATTGATTATAAAAGAGGAGTACACAAATGGCTGAAAAAATAGTATCGCCTGGAGTTTTTACCAAAGAAATTGACCAATCGTTTCTACCAGCAGGAGTCCAAGCAATTGGAGCTGCCGTAATAGGACCGACATCTAAAGGTCCAACTGGAATACCTACTGTGGTATCAAGTTATTCAGAATTCGTTAATTTATTTGGCGGAAAATTTTCATCCGGATCTGGGGCATATGAAAATTCGTATAAATATTTAACTAATTATGCAGCTCAAGAGTATTTGAAATATGCTGATACTTTAACAGTTGTGCGTATTGGAGCAGAAATGACTCCAGCTGTTGCTACTGTTAACAATGCGGTTGAAACAGGAACAGTTCGTTCAACTGGATCATTAACATTAGTAACTCATGCAAATAACGAATCATATAAAATTACGCAAGGAACAACTGAAGTAACATTTGTTGCACAGACAAATCCAAATAATGATGCCTCAGATAATTCAATCAGATTCTTTGCAAAAGGCGCGGCAATTGCAAATACAGCAGCTAATTTAGCGACAGAAATTGACGCAGTGGTTGCTGATGGGACATTGACAGGTATTGATGCTGCTAATGCCGGCGCAATATTACAACTTTCTGGGTCAGCTTTAGGAACAGGACCAAATGGTATTACATTTGCAACTGCGTCAACCACAGCTCCATCAGAATTTGGAACAACTGCATTAAGTAAATTTACAATGGCAGGTGGTGCTAATTCATCGACAGCTGAGACAGTATTTACATTAACAACATTATCTGAAGGGGCTGACCAAAATAGTGTTGGACCTCAAGGAACAAATAATTCATTAGCATCTGGATCTGAAAATAACATTAGATGGGAAGTGACATCTAAAAATGAAAACAAAGGTACTTTCAATTTAATTATACGAAGAGGTGATGATACAAGTAATAGAAAATCCATTGTTGAGCAGTATAATAATTTAACATTAGATCCTAATTCATCAAATTACGCAGCAAAAGTTATTGGTGATCAAGTATTTACCGTTAGAGGAGCAGGTGGAATTGATCCATTCCTTCAATTATCTGGGTCATTCCCAAATAGATCTAAATATGTTAGAATTGCAGTTGCAAAAAATACTTTAAATTATTTAGATGCAAATGGAAACAAAAGAGTTGCCGGATCTGAAGATAGTTTACCTGTAGTTAGTTCCGGTTCATTCTCCGGAGCATCGGATGGTAATTTACAACATCCGCAGCAATTTTATGAAAATGTAACTGATGCCAATGTACAGGGATATAATTTAGGTGTAGCAGCTAATGGTAAAAATGCATATATTGATGCAATTCGTTTATTAAAAAATCAAGATGAATATGATATCAATTTATTGTCATTGCCTGGTCTAGTCGATAATCATCCAAATCATGCTACAGTGTTAACAGAAGCAGTGAGTATGGTAGAGGATCGGGGTGATTGTTTCTTGGTAATCGATCCAGTTGAATACGGACAATCAATATCGCAAGCAACTGCTAAAGCAGAATCAAGAGATTCAAATTATGTAGCTGAGTATTGGCCATGGATTAAAATTCCTGATAATGATTTAGGAAAAAATGTATGGGTACCGGCATCGACTGTTATACCTGGGGTATATGCATTTAATGATCGAGTAGCCGCACCATGGTTTGCACCAGCTGGTTTAAACAGAGGTGGAATTGATATTGCAGTTCAGACAGAAAGAAAATTGACGCATGCTAACAGAGATACTTTATATGAAAGTAATGTTAATCCAATTGCAACTTTCCCAAATGCCGGCGTTACTGTATTTGGACAAAAAACATTACAGAAAAAGGCATCTGCATTAGATAGAGTAAATGTTCGAAGATTATTAATAGCATCTAAGAAATTTATTGCATCTACTACTAAATTCCTAGTATTTGAAAATAATACGGCAGCAACTAGAAATAGATTCTTAAGTATTGTTAATCCATATTTTGAAAATATACAACAAAGACAAGGATTGTATGCATTTAAAGTGGTAATGGATGAAACAAATAATACACCAGATGTAATTGATAGAAATGAAATGCGAGGACAGATATTCCTTCAACCTGCTAAAACGGCTGAATTTATTGTAGTTGACTTTAATATTATGCCAACTGGTGCATCATTTCCAGAATAGAAATTAGTAAAGCATGATATTTATATAAAAGAGGAAAACAAAGATGGCAGAATTACTTGACCCAACCGAAATATTTTATACAGCATATGAACCAAAGATGGCAAACCGGTTTATTATGTATATTGAAGGAATACCTTCATATCTAATAAAAGCCGCATCACGTCCATCATTAGATCAAGGAGAAGTTATTCTTGATCATATTAATGTTGAGCGTAAATTGAAAGGTAAAACGAGATGGCAAGATGTTACAGTAACATTATATGATCCAGTTGTGCCATCAGGTGCCCAAGCGGTAATGGAATGGGTACGTTTACATCATGAATCTGTTACAGGTAGAGATGGATATTCTGATTTTTATAAAAAGGATATTACTTTCAATACTTTAGGACCTGTTGGTGATAAAGTTGAAGAATGGACTTTGAAAGGAGCATTTATATCAGCAGCGACATTTGGTGATATGGATTGGGCAACTGAAGATCCTGTACAAATTGAATTGACTCTGAAATACGATTACGCAATATTACAATTCTAAAATATACTTCTCTCCCGAAGTTGCGAGGTAGGGCGTCATTTTGACGTCCTTTCTTACACTTAACATATTTATATAAAATAAAAGTTATTAAAGGAACATTATGTCACAACAAGTTAACGATGATTATCCAAACAAGCCATTATCGGATAAACAATTAAAAGAAATAGCCGCGGCGCAGTACGAAACTCAAGCAACAACAGAAACTCAAGCTCATGATTTTCCGACTGAAATAGTTGAATTACCTTCAAAAGGAAAGTTATATTCAAAAGATAATCCTTTAAGTTCTGGTACTATCGAGATGAAATATATGACAGCTAAAGAAGAAGATATTCTTACAAATCAATCATTTATTAAAAATGGAGTGGTATTGGATAAATTATTCAGATCATTAATTGTTTCTCCAATAGAATATAATGATTTGCTATTATGTGATAAAAATGCAATTATGATCGCAGCTAGAGTATTAGGATATGGTAAAGATTATGAATGCACGGTTACTAATCCAGAATCTGGGGAAGATCAAAAAGTAAACATAGACTTAACTCGGTTAACTGAACGTGATATAGATTGGTCTTTAATTAAAGATAATGTTAATGAATTTAGTTTAACATTACCTGCCAGTAAACGTGATGTTAAAATTAAAATTTTAACGCAACGAGATCAAAATAAAATTGATAAAGAAACTAAGGCCATGGCAAAGTTAAAAAGAAATGCTTCTTTAACTACCATGTTGAAATATGTGATTACAGAAATTGATGGCGATGCCGATAATTCAAAAATACGTAGATTTATTGACAATGAATTATTAGCTATTGATTCTCGTGCCATAAGAAAACATTTGAAATTAGTTACTCCAGATATAGATTTATCAATTGATGTGCCGGACGAGGAAACCGGCGATACCTTTCGTAGTCAACTTAACATTGGGGTCGACTTTTTTTGGCCTGACGCCGAAATATAAAGTTCATAAACAAGAACAAATATTTGATTTAATCTTTCATAGCAATGGCGGGTTCACATATACCGAAGTATATAACATGCCAGTATATCTACGCACATTTTATCTACATAAATTAAATAAGCATTTTAAAGATAAAAATAAAGCACAGGAAGAAGCTATGAACAAGGCGCGTAAATCATCGCCAAAATCTCCTAAAATAAGACGTCGTTGATATTTATTAAAAAGGATATTAATTATGTCTATAAATAAATTTGACCATAAAAGCTTAAAACAGATCAATGAAATTGAAAAATCATTGAATGAAGGATTTATTGGCAGCGCTTTAGTACGATTAGTATTTGGTGGTAAAGCCAAAAAGGTTATGAAAACTGCAGTTAAAGCAGCAAAAGATGATCCGGAGTTACAGGCAGCTTTTTCTGATTTAGCATACCATCATAATCGATTACAAGATCTTGTAAAAGATATATGCAAACGCAATCCAGATCATCCAACATGTAAATAAGGTATAGGAGATGGCACAGCAAGATCCTAAAAAGTTAGAAAAAATTAATAAATTGCTAAGCTCTAGCAAAACACTATCTGACAACTTAGGTATATCATTTGATGATATTGCTAATATCCAACAAAAAATATTAGATGGAAATATAAAAAACGAAGCCGCTATTCTTAAAGCTTTGACTGCAATAAATAAACAAATTAAAGCTAAAGAAAAACTAAAAAAATTAGATACAGATATACTTGACATTGCCGGCAGCATGAAAAAATCGTTATTACAATTAGGTAAATTACGAAAGATTGATGAGAAAACCGGTAAAATGACTTATAAGACTCAAGTCGATTCTTTAAAATCTAAAATGAAAGAAGTGTTAGCAGCTAGGAAATCTGGCGATATATCTGCATTAGCTGCAAAACAACAAATGGGTATATTAATATCTTCTAAAAAAATGATTCAGTCATTAGCAGTCATTGAAGATAAATCACCGGCCTTAGCTGCTGGATTATCTGCCGCAGCCGAAGAAGCAGAAGGCCTTCAAAGCGGAATAAACAGTTTCTTTAGTTCAATACCAGGTGGTGAGTTTATAAAAAATAAATTAGGACTCGATAAAGTAGGTGAACAAGTACAGAAAGGATTAGTTAATGGAATTGGTGCTATGGGCAATGCTTTAAAAGCCGGCGCTTCACCTTTAGCAGCTTTGCGGTCAGGAATGGCAGCATTTAATGCGACAGCACTGTTAAACCCGGTCCTTCTAGTTGTTGCTGCAATTGTAGCGGCAGGCATGGCCATGAAAAAATTAATAGGTTTATCATCTGAACATGAAAAGAAAGCACGTGAAACTGCAGAAGCCATGGGAATATCAGTTTCTGCCGGAAAACAAATGGTGAACAATGCATATACCGCAGCATCTGGCTTTGGAGTACAGTTAGTAAATGCTAAAGAAGTATTATCAGTGCAAAAAGAATTATCCGAATCATTAGGTAATTCATCAATGATATCAGCGGAAGTTGCTGCACAGGTAGCAGATACCGGTAAATCATTTGGATATGGTGTCAAAGCAGCCGGAGAATTACAAGCCACATTACAAGGCGTTGGAATGGAATCTGGCGCAGCAGCGGAAATGCAAAAAGAATTAGCCGCTGAAGCGACAAAGGCAGGATTAGACACCGGAAAAATTGTACAAGATATAGCACAAAACGCAAAATCAACTGCTAAATTCTTTGGCGGAAATGTTAAAGCATTAAAAAACGCCGCAATTGAAGCAAATAAATTAGGTATGTCAATTTCAGATATGGCAGCAATATCTGACAAATTATTAAACTTCGAAGATTCAATATCTGCTCAATTTGAATTACAAGCCATGACCGGTAAACAAATTAATTTTGATAAAGCTAGACAATTGGCGTTGGAAGGTGATATTGCAGGTGCTACAAAAGAAGTGTTATCTCAAGTAGGAGATATCAATGATTTTAATAACATGAGCGTGTTGCAAAGAAAAAAATTAGCAGAAGCAACTGGAATGGAAGTTGATCAGTTACAAAAATCTTTAGCAATACAATCGGCGATGCCAAATGCCACAGCACAACAATTAAAATTATTAGAGAAAACAGGACTATCTGCAGAAGAAATTCAAAATATGAGCGCAGAACAATTGCAAAATGAATTGGCTAGACAGCAGTCATCAGAAAAATTTGCAAAAGGTATGGAAAATATGAAAGCTCAAATGAGTAAAGCTTTGATACCATTAGGTGAAGCATTTATGGAAATATTTGCTGCATTGAGTCCAATACTTAAAGTGATTGGATTCCTATTTAAAGTGATAGGTATGGCAATGAAATTTATTGGAAAAATAATACATTCAGTATTTATAAGACCATTAGAATATGCGCAAGATATATTAGGTGGTATAGTTAGCATATTTAGCGGAGACTTTGCCGATGGATTCCAACAATTAGCTAAAGGAGTAATAGGAATAATAATAAGACCATTACAATTTATAACTGATATGGGAATTGCTATAATTAATGGATTAATCGACGGAGTTAATTTGATTCCAGGAATAGATGTAGGAAGTATACCTGAAATTGATATAGCTGGTAAAATTACAGGTCTAGCAACTGGAGGAACTGTTACATCTGGTGGTGCTTTTATGGTTGGCGAAGAAGGACCTGAAATGGTTAATTTGAACGCCGGTTCAGCCGTAACACCTAATAATCAATTATCTGCAGGTGATGGTGTAGTTAAGGCATTAGAAACAACAAATGCTTTGTTACGTGAATTGATATCAGCCGGTACTGTAGTAGAAATGGACGGAAGAGTTGTGGCTCAAGCAATACGAACAACAGATTCATATAGGAGACGATAATGGCATTAATGGATCTAAAATCTGATTTATCATTTTATGGCAAAAAAGGTCAAGCCATGAATTACAAACCGAATCGTGATAAAACTGATACAAACTTTTCGGCGGATGGATTAAGTACATCCAATGTGTTAGTGTATGATAATGAAAGTAAATTATTTAGTCGTCGTCAATTACAAGCCGCGGACTCGTTTTTAATAGATGATGTTACATATTCGGGTCGAGGTTTTGCAAGTAGAAATACTCAATTAGGAGCCGGATCAAAATTTCCTATAGGTCCAGAAGGACAGATTCATCAATTTGATAAAGTAAGAATAGGATTTACACCAGAATCTAAATACGGCGACCAATACGGAGTTAAATTTGGTTATTCTGGATTAGCAAATACATATACCACCAATTCTCCAATTGATGATATGTACAATAAATTTAATCTGCGAGATGATGCCACTCCAAATTCATATATAAAACATCCTTTAATTTTAAGAGGCATTCAAAGAGATGGATCATCTGATCCTCAGCATTGGGGAATAAATGTAGGTCCTGGGTTAAGTGGAGCATTTGATATACCAAGAGGCGGCATATTAACTGCCACGAACAGAACATTAATAGATACAGCTAGAATAGGTAAATTTTTAGCATCACCAAAAGGTATAGGATTCCTAGCTAAACAAGTTGGATATCAGTTAATGAATCCAAAAGCAGATACAAGAATATATAATCCTTTATCATTAGGTTCATTGGCACCTATGGTGCATATCAATAGACATGCCGGAGCATCGAATGCTCTTATAGGTGGTTTAGTCAGTGAATTAACAAATACAGATTTACATGCATCGTTAAGAAAAAATTTATTTAAAAACTTTGACGGGAATAGTTCAAATAATTCAATATCGATTGGTTCGCAAATTTCTCAATTAAGTTCTAAAATAGGAGGCCCTGGATCAGTTTTAGGTTTAGGTGGAACTATTATAAGAAGATATGAAGACACTAGTCTTGCAACACAATTGGATGGAACACGAGCTGGTACCTTAACTGAAATTAATGCCATATTAAATCGTTTATATCCAAATCTTCCAGCAGATTATGTATATCATCGGTATTCATATGAAACCCCATTCATAACTAAACAAGATGCAACTGAGTCGTCTAATGAAATTAAAAGCCAATTTGGAGAAACTGAAGTTACACGTCCTTTCAAAGGACCTAAGGGCGGCGGTATTGCCAAAAACACAGAAAAAGAAAAAGGTTTAGATTATACATTGCTCCCATACAATGATATTCCTGTTAGGCCAATTGGAACAACTGCAATTATCAGAACAAAAGATGGCATTAGTGAATCATATGAAGGTAAAAGTAATTTTGGCGCCAATTTAAAAAAATTAAATGATATCTACAAAGATGTTGACCAATCGTTGATAGATTTTAAATTTAAAAGCGATGATCATGAAATTAAATTCAAGGCATATTTAGGAGCCATATCAGATACATTTGCTCCTACCTGGGATTCTACACCTGATCAAGGCCGAGCTGATCCTAGATATCAATATACTGGGTTTGAACGATCAATATCATTAGATTTTAGAGTGGTAGTAGAACAAGGTAAATCTGAAGGTAATGCTTCTCCAGATGGATTTAAAGTTATTTGGAATAAATTACAAAATTTAGGGCGTATGACACATCCAGTATATGGATCAGAAGGATTTTACGGACAAAAAATTGATGTTACCATAGGAAAATTATTTTCTTCAATACCAATGATTATTACAGATTTAGGATTTGATTGGGATAATGAAAGTCCATGGGAAATAGACCCAGATTATCAAGCACCTCTTTATACAAATGTAATAATGTCATGTACAGTGTTAGGTAAAAACCGCCCGGATAAAAATAGTAAATTATATGATATAACAGGATTAGAATAATGGCAATCGATCGATATCAATTCACAAAAAAAAATCAAGACAGATATCAAATGACTAGATATCCTAAATTTCCAAAACAACAATCAGATTTATATATAATTTCACGCGAAACAGATCGCTTAGATTTATTGGCAAACGAATTTTACAAGGATCCACGATATTGGTGGGTTTTAGCAGATGCAAATAAATTAAATAATGGTTCCATGTTAATACCAGCTGGTAAACAAATTCGCATTCCATTTCCAATTACAGATCTACTTGAAACCCTTCGTGAATCAGAAGAGGTTAAGTAATGGCAGGAAACTTCTTTTATAGACAATCTAAAATTAAACAATCACAAATTGAAACAAATGCACGTATACGTAATAATGCATTTGTAACAGTTTCTAGCGGCGATTTTAAATTACCTATAGATGGTACTAGTTATTCATCAACGTATAATCCAAATGGTACAGGAAGGGCAGCGCCAATTTTAAAAGATGTAAAAATTTCCTTGCAAGGCGAAGCTGCTTCACTACGTAAAGCTGAATTATCATTCGTATGTTTTGATCGTACTTCATTTGAAAAGGCAGAGAAGGCATTATTAACACCGGGATCTGAAATTACAATCAAATATGGTTATGTAGGACCCGAAACTCCTTCCGAAGCCGGCGAATATGAATTCCGAGTATATGATTATTCATTTAAGATTACAAAACAAAATTATTTTGAATGTTCTTTAAAGGCAGTTGCAAAAGGACAATCCGGCGCCTTTTTTGATAAATTAGATATAAATGGACAGCAGTCATTCCCAGCTGAAACATTTGTAACTAATTATGATTTAAGAAATGAAACATCAGAAGTAAAAAATATATTTGATTATATTGATTATCGAGTACAACTAGAAACTGGTGAAGTTGATGATGATGATTTTGATCCAGATAATGGAACATGTGGGCCTATAGGTGATGGCCTGGAAGGTCATTTTGGAGTTTTGGAAGCTCCGGATGATTATGATCCACCTACAAAATTACCAAATGGTTGGTTTACTGGCGGTCCTCGTATAATATATATAACTCTGCAAGCCTTAGTATCGATGGTAAATAAATATATACTTAAAAATAATAAGAATAAGTACCAAATAGAATTTGATGAAGATTATTCCGGTATAAAATATGATTATAAAACATTAGGAAAAATATGGAGCCCATCTCCATTTTTATTATTATTCCCATATCAGAAAGGATCTCCAGAAAATAATTATTCAGATGACGAAGGTGGAATAAATTGTGATGCCTTTGCTGAAAAGGATAAATCTGCATATGATGACTTTCGAATAGATGCAAATGGAGTAGGTGGAATATTAATCTCAAGAGATTTGTTACGTGATATTCAGCGTGAATTTGATGAAAAGGCATTGAAAGAAGATGATTCTACGGAAGAAACTGAAAAGGCAAATGCAAAATTAAATCTTACTGAATTTTTCAAAAAAATATTTGCATCAATCCGCGATAATAGTGGAGGTGATTGGGACCTTGTTTTAGAGGTAGATGAATCAAAACCAGCTGGAACAATTTCCATAGTTAATAAAACAGCTCCAAATAAGGGTTCAGTGACGCCGCTAATATTACGACCTGTATCTGGTAACAATGGTATACGTGAAATGTCATTAAGTAGCGCAGTACCAAGTGATGTACAAGCAGAAGCATTTGGCGGCGCGCCAAGTCTTAATAAAAATAAAACAGCGGCTGATATTATAGCAGAAAATGAATCAGAATTAGCAGAGGCAAGAAAAAAATATAATGAAGATTTAGGAAAACTGTTACCAAAATTAGCTGAAGGTCAAAAAGATATTCATAAAAAATCATATGCACAAGATTCTATTACTGCTGCAAAGGGATTAATAAAATCAATGGTAAATACATTAACTCCGGAA
>Ga0070747_1001301_pt1 | contig 12241 bp, 23 predicted proteins | sample VirMetDEL_Mar_31_FD_77321 | JGI IMG/M metagenome (GOLD analysis project Ga0070747, IMG submission 77321) | Aqueous microbial communities from the Delaware River and Bay under freshwater to marine salinity gradient to study organic matter... | ecosystem: Environmental > Aquatic > Marine > Coastal...
CAATATAATGATTAATAACATCTATTTAATGAAAGTTTGACGACCAAAATACGCGACCAATTATCCGTATGTCAGAGTAATCGACAACCTCGTCTTGATATTCATCTATGTTAAAACTTCGGAGCTTAACCCCGCCGTTAGGTTGCCTGTATAATATTTTAACTCTCAACATGCCGTTATGATCAACGGCATACATTTTACCGTCTACGATTGTCTTTTTAGATGTATCAACACCAACAGTTGCGCCGTTATTCAATGCTGGCTCCATACTGTTGCCAGACACAGTGACACATGCGGCATCACTTGGATTGACATCAAGCTTCCTTAATGTTGATTTAGCAAATCGCAGTTTAAAGCTAGTATCTTCTTGCACTAAGGTAGATCCATTACCCGCTGCCAACTCTACTTCCTTAAAAAATGGCAATGCCACCTCATCGTCGTTAATCGGCGTTTCGCTATCCCATAGATCAAAACTACCAATCAACCCTGAATAGATTGAAGTATTGTGGCTAGGTTTTTTATAAGAATCATCCTCACCAGTAAGTAGCCAAGCTGGAGAGCACTGAAGCGCACTACACAAAGAAATAAGATTTTGCCCACTTGGGTTAGTAATACCATTTACCCACTGGCTAACCGTCCCTTTAGAGACACCTGTTAACTTCACAAGGTTCACAGCTTTCAGCTTTAAGGCCTGCATCCGCTGTTTGATGCGTTCTGATATTTCCATAGTTAAGCATTCTAAACTCATAGAAGTTAAAAGTCCTATACTTAAAAAGTTTTATAGTCTAAACTTATTTAGGTTTTAAAACTTTTTTTGTGAATAAAGGTGTAAAAATGAAAACGTCAGATGCAATAGCTCACTTTGGCAGCAAAGTGAAGATAGCAAAAGCGCTAGATATTACCAAAGGATCTATTTCTCAGTGGGGTGAAAAGGTGCCATTGCTGCGCGCCTATCAGATTGAAAAAATCACTAAGAAAAAATTACGAGCTGAAGATCCAGCCTCTTCTAAGTAATCGATAAGGGAATTATATGTTCTTTAGTAAAAAAGACACGCGAAAAGGATCTGATTGTTCGCAAGACCCATTTTTAGCGGCGGCATCATTAATTGATGAACACAACATTTCAAACATTGCTAGGCACATGGGTAAGAACCCAAAAACCCTGCTAGCAAAGTTAAATAACGATAGCGATTTTCATCAATTAAACCTTGGTGAAGCCATCGCTATCACCAACATCACCGGCGATAAAAGAATACTTAAAGCCTGGGCTCGCTCACTTGGTTTTATTTTGGTTGAAGAACCCGACTCAAGCGGCGTAACAGATGACGAGTTTTCAGATCTCTTACTGAATCTTCAATCTCAACTAGGCAAGTTGAGCATGGTGATCCTGGGGGCTAGGGCTGACGGCATTATCACTCAAGAAGAATACATTGATATTCACGGCAACACAGTCAATTCAATCCAAACGATCTACCAGTTAGATGAAGTTATCAAGTCACAAGTCAGGGCGGGATAAGTAGATGAATAACGTCACAACAATGACTACCGCTGAAATAAGGAAAAAGCTACTGGGAATGCTAGCCGAGTACGGTGCATTAAAGGCGTTCTGCAATAAGCACGACCTTAGATACAACTATGCGTACCGTGTGGCCAAGGGTTCAATCGTTAACTTATCGCACAGTAAAGCGATTGAGATCAGTAATGCGTTGAACACTTCTAAAGGCTTGCAAGCATGAGTTTAATCACAGATAAACCCTTTAAAGGAGCTTCAAAGGGGCTTCAAAGGGGCTTCAAAGGGGGTAACGATGCGTGATTACAGCGTTGTTAAGCCTAGTTTTTGGATTAGTGGGACCGGTAAGAAATTGCGCGGTGATGTTGAGGCGCAGATTATTGCGTTCTATTTAATGACAGGCCCACACTCCACGATGACAGGCGTTTTTCATTGTCCAATCATGTACATGGCGCATGAAACTGGTCTTGACATACAAGGGGCTTCAAAGGGGCTTCAAAGCCTTATAAATGAAGATTTTTGCTTTTTTGATGATGACAGTGAAACGGTTTTCGTGACTAACGCACTGCGCTATCAAGTTGGTGAGAATCTAAAGCCTAAAGATAACCGTGTTAAAGGCATTAAAAAGCAGTTTGAATCATTACCTGAAACCCGCGCCAAAGCTGAGTTCTTGAATAAATATTGGGACGTTTTAGGGCTTGATAATCCAACTAAAAAACAAGCTGAAAACACAAGGGGCTTGCAAGGGGCTTCAAAGGCCCATCGAAGCCAGGATCAGGATCAGGAACAGGATCAGGATATAAAACAACAACGGGCCGCTAAAAAAAATCGACTCGAAATCCAAACGACTGGCAATAACAATTTTTTGGTGACTGACGATCTTGTTAGCAGCTTGGAAAGGTTTTATCCCGCACTGGACGTTGAGCAGCAGCTTAGAAACATTGCAGGGCATTTTCATGCAAGACCTGACGAGCTAAGACCGAGAACCAAGATCACCCAATTCATTCACTCATGGATGCAGAACCGAGCTAACCAGGTTAGCCAAGGGCAAAGTGAGAACGACGACCCATTGGGGTTGAATGACAAGTCTTGGATTAACGATTTGGTATTTAACGAGGATGGAACAGTTTATGAAAAATCAAACTAGACCAATTCAAACACTGCAAAGCAGCACGATTGAATACATCGAGCAAGCCAGCGTTAAGCAGCAGCCAGCGATAAGCACAAGTCCTAACGGGCAAGTTGCTGCAGTTGTGAATGAAATCCTACGCCAGCTAACCAGCATTAAGCCAGCATGGAAACATGCACTAGCTGAACCTGGTGCAATCGCAAGCTGGAAAAAGCAATGGACCATCGCATTCGCTGAGAACGGTATTCGCACCATCGCACAAGTTGAGCAAGGCATTAAGCGCGCACGGTTAGACACTAACCCGTTTATGCCAAGTGCAGGTCAGTTCATCGAGTGGTATAACCCAAGCGCATTTAGTGAAACTGAGTTAATCGAAGCGTTCACTCGAATGATTGAGCGCAAGAAGCCGCTTAGTGATGTTGAACATGCGACACGGTTGAAATGTGGTTTTCAATGCAAGACCCAATTACCACAAGACAAAGCATTTGGTTTGTTTGCTAGCTACATGAAGATTTACGCAGCTAAGCAAGCGCGTGGTGAGTACATCGCTCGAATTGATGTGCCGTTACTGCAAAACCATGCACCAAGCGCAAGGGCTGAAATTGAAACAGCAATCCAGGCACGAACGCCTAAAACGCTACTCGAAGCACGGATGCAAAAACTAAGACTTCACGCGAGAGAGGCTAAACGCCATGGCACTCAAGAAACTCGATGACGACGCGCCTGACTTCTATTCGAGCATTACTGAGGTCAAAACCAAGAAGCCAATGAAGCCGACCGGAGTCTTTCACGGATACCCAAGGTTTTGGTACTCAAGGCGAGGCGAGGATGACATTAAATTTATTCTCAGTCGAATGCGCGTGATACCAGAAAGCTTAAAGGTTGAGGTATCAGACGAATACGAACGGCTATTTTTCAGCGGCAGCGATGGCAGAGAACTAGCAAACAAATATCTACACGAAACGGCGGTTAAATACAGATGATTATTGGAATAGACCCAGACTTAGTTAAAAACGGTGTTGCTATCGTTGAAAACGGCAAATTGATGGACCTAAGCGCAAAGAGCCTGGTCGAGTTAATCAAGTTTATCGCTGTCGTGCAAAAGCGTGAGCCAAAGCTAACGGTAGCGCTTGAAGATGTTGAAGCAATTAAACCGACGTTCAAGAGACAAAGCGTAACTAAGCTGTCAACAAAGCTTAAAGTTGCTCAAGACGTTGGCAAGGTGAAAGCCACTGCAAGGCACATAAAAGCGTTTTTAGATGATATGGGCGTGAATGTGGTCATGGTTAAGCCATTACGAGGAACCGTAAAGGCCGCAAAATCAAACGCAGTTGTGTTTAATGCGCTAACGGGTTGGAAAGGTACTAGTTCAGAAGATAAACGCGATGCTGCGCTTCTGGCGATGTTTGGAGGTGTTAAGGATGAAGCCTAAAAATGAAGAACGTGAAGCAGCAATGAAAGCCGGACAGCTTACTTACGTTGATAAAAACCCGCACATTGACCAAAAAACAAAGGGTACTTGTGGCACGTATATTCGTTACGCGAGAACTGGCAAGTGCGTTGCGTGTTCAAGAAGTGGACCAAGAGGTAAAGACTGCTTAGCTGCTGCTGGTGAACGTCTAATGCTCAGAAATATACCCAAAGCTGAACGTATGGATGCCGCCGCAAATGCCTATGTTCAACACAGTATTAGCATCATGCGTTGCGCGTTCCTATTCAGCCTCAATAACCAGGATTTAGGGCTAGAGCTCAAGCAAAGAGGTTTAACGAGAGCTAGAGCAGGGTTAGAAGAAACCGCGCCAGCGCAATACATTGATGCGCAAAGAGAAAAAGTGTTTAACAAAGCGATGCAGGCATTTGCGCCAAGCAGACGTCAGTCAGAGATAACTAGAGGGTAGCCCATGATTTCACTAGAAAACGTCTTGATGATGACTTGCATCAAAAGCCCTCAACTGTCTGCGCCAATGAGTCGCGGTGTATTCAGCAAGGAAGATGCGTTGGGTGTACTTGCCATGGTTCAGTCAAAGCATCAACTCGGCATGTTGGTCTTACAGTCTAAGATTGCCGGCGATGAAGCGGCTACTCGCAAAATCAACAGAACGGCATCGCTGTTACTGATTAATCGCGGGTTTGATGAAGTTATTGCGCGCGGCATGGCGTTTTTGGCAGCGAGAGAAGTGTGCGGAACGCCAAGATGTGAGTTGTGTAATGGCACTGGTGAGCGGTTAAGTCGTCGCTATTCCAAGATGTTTGAATGTCCAGCTTGTCATGGTACCGGCAAAATATTGCTTACATCGGCTAACCTGGCGGCGCAATTGAGCGCGTTAACTGGCAAGGACATTACCAGGCGGGTATTTAGTGCGGCGTATTACGACGATTACATGGACATTATTAACGAATTGCATGTTGCTGAAACAGCGGCGTCGTATGCCATTCGTGAAGAACTGGAAGCGACTTTTGAGCAAACGGAGGTGGTTTAATGAGTGTTGGCACTGTGTACCTGCTATTTGGTGGGTTTATTTTGTTTTCATTGGCGGTTACTGCGCTGCTATGTGTATTCATGATTGGTGCAAAACCAGATCAGGGAGGTCGGCATGGACGTTAAGCTTTTCCATGGCGACTGCCTTGAGCTGATGGGATCTATTCAAAGTATGAGTGTAGACCTTATTCTCGTAGACCCTCCTTACGGCACAACTCAGTGCAAATGGGATTCGTGCATAGACTTGGAGTTAATGTGGGTGCAGGTTAAGCGGGTGTTAAAGCCTAGTGGTGTTGCTGTAATAATGGCTCAAACTCCTTTTGATAAAGTGCTGGGTGCGTCAAATATAAAAATGCTAAAGCATGAGTGGATTTGGGAGAAGACTAACGCTACCGGATTTCTCAACGCCAATAAAATGCCGCTAAAGGCTCACGAAAACGCGCTGGTTTTTTATAATAAACTGCCTACATATAACCCGCAGTTTACACATGGTCACGAACGTAAAGTTTCCAGGCGTAAAGATGTTAATTCCGAATGTTACGGTAAAGCTTTAAGGCTAACTGATTACGACTCAACAAGTCGGTACCCAAGAAGTGTTCTTAAATTTCCAAGTGATAAGCATGGTGGAAACTTTCACCCAACACAGAAGCCGCTAAGGCTTATGGAGTACTTCATTCTTACGTATTCAAATGCTGGCGATATGGTGCTTGATTTTACTATGGGTAGCGGTACCACAGGTGTTGCTGCTAAAAGACTTAATCGAAACTTTATAGGGATAGAGCTGGATAATTCTTACTTTGACATTGCTAGTAAAAGGATTTTAAACACTGAATTGGTAGCGGATAAATGCGCTTAGGAGGTCGGCATGGTAAATATTAAAGCCAGATTAATTTTAGGGTTTGTGTTTTCGTTGGTTACTGCGCTTGGGTTTTGGGTTTACGGGATGGACTTTAGTGTAAGGGGTGATTTGTTGCTCAGTTGCTACATATCATCTGTAGTGGCATTTTCCGTTGGCCTTACTTGTCCACTTTTCGATAAGGATTAACCATGATAATTGATTATGAAACTGATGTTAGAACTAAAGTGAGTCACGACAAACATTTGGCAAGAATGCTTGTTGCAGAGCATAAACGCTTCCGTGTACACGCACCAGTTTGCGCGCTTCAAGATGTTGGCACTAACTGCCTGACAGAAACGCCAGAAGAACGCGAGGCATTCGAGAGAATTGAGCGCGAGCAGAACATTAGCGCCATCGCTGCAATCGTGCTTGAGTGTGAAACGACTAGCGCGACGGGCATAGCGACCAGGTTGCATGCAGCCGGTTATGGTTTGATTAAGTCAGTTAAGTGACAACTTTTAGGGGTGATTATGGCAGTAATTAATGATAAGTGCTCTTGCGGTCGTGAAGTGATTGTGAGAACCGGTGAAGATACTAAGACTTCTTCAAGACGCGATGGTAAGCAGGTTATCTATGCTAACGAACTAACTTACAGTAGTGACGTTTGTACTGACGCTGAGTATTCAATATTCCGTTGTGAGGACTGCTTAGAACCAATCAGCAAAAGCTGTCCATCTGCTGCGTATGGTGATTAGGGTCATTTATGAACAAGACAATCATCATAGCCAGAAACAAGAGTGAAGCGGCCAGGTATGCGCAGTCAAATGGCATCGATGGCTTCTATCACGTTAGTAAGCCAGAACAATTGCGAAGCATCGAACGTGGTAGTTCTTACGCAATTACGCCTGAGTTCAACCACAGATTAAGCGTTAGTGATATTCGTGAACTGGATGAAATGATTTCAACAAGAGGATTAGTAAGATTATGAGCGAACTACAAATATCGGGTGAGTTAATAAACCAAGATAAATACGAAGAACTTGAAGCAGCATATGAAGATGGTTTGATTACTGGTGATTATCCAAAGGCAGTTGTTGAATACGTTGAAGCGCTGGAACAACGGTTAGAGCAAGCGCGCAGTGAAGTGTATAAACTCAATAGTCAGGTGATGCTGCTTGAGGATAAAGTAAACAGCCATGAGTTTGCCGGTGACAAATGCCTGGCGCAATACAATCTCAACTCAGGCGCAAAGGATGTTGCGAGTAACGTCGTTGCCAAGTTGCTATACGAACAAGAGAAAATATTAAAGCGTGAGCTCGTTAAAGCTGGCGTTGATATTGATAATCACAGTGAAGTCATTAAGCGCTGCAAGAAAATTACGTATGGCAATGGAAGTGAGCAGTATATTATCGACGGGACGGTTGTTGTTAACTTCGGTGGAATGCACAGCCAACATGAGCCTTACAGGTTTATGGAGTCGTTAGGGCCGATTAGGTTTGGCGCTAACTTCAATTACAGTGTGACGCATATTAAACCTATGTCGGTGTAACGCGCTGTTGACTATTGCCTTAAATTGTTTATTATTTGTCTAAGCATGGGTAATTGTCTTTACCCGCAGAAAAGCCACCTTAACCGGTGGCTTTCTTGTTTCTGGCCCTTGCAGCAATGCAGGGGCTTTTTTTATGGACTTCACGGAGAACTCCACAATGCCTAGATTCACCAAGAAACCAGTCACTATTGAAGCAATGCAGCTTACATCGGCTAGCGCAGCAGCTTGCTTACACTTTATTGATAAGTTTGGCGGCAAGGCTCGAACACAGCTTAATGCGTCAGCGGATATAGGTGGTGGTGAAGTTGTGCTAGCTATCAAAACGCTTGAGGGCGTGATGACTGCGAGTATTGGCGATTGGATTATCAAGGGCGTTAATGGTGAGTTCTATCCGTGTAAGCCTGATATTTTTGAAAAGACTTATGCACCGGCTGTTGATGATAATGGCCTGCTAACATTTGGTGAAGCCATTGAAGCGGCTAAAGCTGGCAGTAAGATTGCTCGCCAAGGCTGGAATGGTTCAGGAATGTACGCAGTTATTATGCCTGGATTCCCTGAAGGTTGCCCAGCCAATAAAGCTACCGCAACAATTCACGGAGTTGAAGAAGGCTCTATGATTAAAGTCAGGCCTTATTGGTCACTCAAGACAGCTCAGAACGATTTAGCTATGTGGGCTCCTTCGGGGTCTGACTCACTAGCTGACGACTGGGTTATCGTGTAATGAACATCAAATCTCGCTTACTCGCCATCGGCTTTACAGGTGCCTTGCTTACTGGCGGCGTACTGATTGCTAACAGCGAGGGCGAGATATTAAGTACATACATTGATCCCGTTGGCATCCAAACAGCTTGCTTTGGTCAAACTGGCCATAACATTAAAGTCGGCATGGTGTTCACCAATGAGCAATGTTTAGACATGCTGGCATCAGATTTACGCGCGTTCGACAATGAGCTAATGAAGTTGACGCCTCCACTTAGCGAGGGCGAACACGTTGCTTACCTTAGCTTTATCTACAACGTAGGGGTAGAAGCTTTTGGGGCTTCTACGCTTCGCAAGAAACTATGGTCAGGTGATCGTGTTGGTGCCTGCAATGAACTGACTCGGTGGGTTTATGCCAAAGGCAAAAAGTTACCTGGACTAATCAAACGCCGCTCAAATGAGCGGCTTTTTTGTTTAAGGGACCTGTAATGTTTAACGACTTCAAAACCACAGTGCTGTTATGTGCAGCCCTAATCATGGGCCTAATGTTGGCCGTTGGTGCGCTTGGTATGCAGTCGCTTAAAGCAAAGAACGCAGCATTAAATGCTGAACTGGTTAATGCACAGGTCAGTGTTAATGCGTTAATCAGCAGTAACGAAAATCAAGCGGCAGAAATCGCCAGGCTTGAGCGTGATAACAAGATAGTCAGCGACTTGAATAACTCACATCGAAAGCAAGTGGCCGATCTCGAATCGGCCCTTGGGCGCAAGATAGAACGCGCTGAACAGCTAAGGACCTCAGAACATGAACCAACTAAAACTTGGGCTAATGCTGATTTGCCTCTTGATGCTCTGCAGTTGCTCAAGCAAGCCGATTGTAAAAGTAGTGACGCAGACCAAAGCGGTGTATGTCCTACCGCCAATTGATTGGCTGTTACTGTGCGACAACCCTAAATTCAACGGTAAAACGAACCTCGATTTACTGAATCATTCACTGAAACAAACGAACTCGATAGATGTTTGCAATACGAACATTGAGCGACTTCAACAATGGCGGCAAAAACATGAGCGTAACGACTGAGCTAGGAACACAAAAAATAGTGCCTGCAGTGTCTTACGTCGCGTCGTTTTCTACATTTTTGGGGAGTGCGCTAACAGTGAATGATATCGGTATCATCATTGGTATTGTGTGCGCCATCGCTACCGCTGTTGCTAACGGAATATACCAGGCGCGTAAAAATGCGCGTGAGGAACGTCTAGCAGAACTGCAGCGAGAGATATTGATTAAGCAGCTATCGAGGATAGAACAAGATGAGTGATAAAGCTGTTTACGATTGGTCCTGGCACAAGTTCACTGACCGAGAAAAGTTGTTTATTTTTGAATATCTCATTGATAAAAACATGACTCAGGCCGCTATTCGTGCAGGTTACAGCGAAAAGACTGCTGAGAAGATAGGCCACCAGGTTTATCACAAGGAACATATTAAACACGCTATTGATTGGCACCTTGACCAGATGCTTGAAAAAATCGAAATCACTGCTGAACGTGTGCTGCAAGAAATCGCTATGACAGCGTTCTTAGATCCGCGCATGTTTTTTGGCGATGCAAATCAACTTAAAAATGTCAGCGAACTGGACGAGGCTAGCGCAAGAGGACTTTCTAGCCTGGAAGTCGTTAGCTACACCAATGATGACGGCGACGTTGAATACACTAAAAAGGTTAAGTTTAACGACAAGATCAGGGCGTTAGAGTTGCTGGGTCGAAATCTCAAGATGTTCACTGACAAGATTGAAATAGCAGACAGACCAAAAGTGATTGTGCGCGACTTCACAGGTCGCAACAAGAAAGCCAAGGCGCAGGGGTCAGAATAGTGTGTCAGAACAAACGACGTATGAATTTCATGTTGCAGCGCAAGGCAAAGTGCTTGAGCAATACATTCATGCGCGTGGCCGTAACACTCTTATTATGGGGCCAATTGGTTCTGGTAAGACATACGGCAGTGCAATGCGCGTGTTTAGCCAAATGTGCGAGCAGAAACCGAATCAGTTCGGCGTTCGCAAGACGCGCTTTATTGCCGTTCGTAACACATACCCAGACCTCAAAGGCACCACGATTAAGGATTGGTGCGACTTATATCACAATGAGGACTGTCAACTAGGCAGGTTCAATCAGGACTTCCCACCGACACATTACCTTGATTTTGATTTAGATGATGGCACCAGGGTAAAAGCTGAGTTGGTTTTCCTGGCGTTGGATAGACCGGACGCAGTAAGAAAGCTCAGGGGTTTGCAGGTAACAGGCTTTTGGCTGAATGAAGTCAAAGAGTTATCAAAGCCGATTGTCGATATGTGTGATGGTCGTCATGGCCGTTACCCGTCTGCAGCAGAGGGCGGTCCGAGTTGGCATGGGATGCTTGGCGATACTAACGCGCCAGATGATGACTATTGGTATTACGAACTGGCAGAAGAAAAGCACCCAGAGGGCTGGACCTTTTTACGTCAACCTGGCGGCGTGATTGAAGTGGTTAAGATGATTGGCGACGAGCGGATTATCGAATGGCGCGCTAATCAAGATGCGGAAAACCTGGCTAACTTACCTGATGGCTATTACATCAAACAGGTACAAGGTAAGGATGATGATTGGATCAGGGTCAACCTGGCCAACGATTACGGCACCGTTTCAACCGGTATGCCGATCTACAAGGGACAGTGGAACGATGTTTTACATACAACGTCGTTAAACCTACTGCCAATCAAGAAGCACGGAAAAATATTAATGGGGTTCGACTTCGGTCGCACTCCGGCTTGCATTATTGGTCAGTTAACACCACAGGGCCAATTGCGCATCATTCGTGAGTTTATCAGCGAGAACATGGGTATTCGTTCATTCATGGACGAGTTAATGCCAGTGCTGCGCAGGGATTACCCAGATTTTAAGAAGTCAGATTATGAAGCGTACTGCGATCCGTCTGGTATTGCTAAGTCAGGCAATGACGAGAACAGCCCGATTGAAATTCTCAATATGGAATACGGGATCACGGCTTACGGCACAACCAGCAACAAACCAGATAATCGATGGGAGTCGGTGCGGTTCTTCTTGAAAGGCAAAATCGACAAGATTGTCGCGTTCGTTATGGGCGCACAGTGCAAAACGCTGCGCAAAGGGTTCAATGGCGGCTATCAATTGCGGCGCATTCAAGTGTCTGGTGATGCCAGGTACACCAGTGTTGCAGATAAAAACAAGTTTTCGCATCCACACGATGCACTTCAATACTTGTGCCAGGGCGCGCAAGGTGAAATCGATTACGCATCAACTGAAAAAATTAGACAGACAGCAGCGCAAACCGCTGCCGCTGACACACTAACGGGATATTAATCACGATGGCAAACGCAAATATCAAAGAATACGAGCATGAGCATGACCCAGGCGATAAGCTCGATGTTTTAGCGCTGGATCTTGAGCGCAAGTTAAGCGAAACCATTGCTGATAGAAACGCCATCGATACGCGCATGATTGAAGATCTGCGCAATTACCACGGCAAGTATGACGAAAAGACGTTGGCAGCGATGGAATCCAGCGAAACAGCCAAGGTGTTTATTAAGCTGACTCGCGCTAAAACCAATGCCGGTGAAGCGCAGTTAGTTGATCTGCTATTTCCCAATGACGATAAGAACTGGGGTATTAAGGCCACGCCCAAGCCTAGCATTGTCGATATGCTAAACGACAAAGAGACAGAGTTTAAGTTGGGTGATACAGCGTTTCAGCACGAAGATGGTACGGCGGTAACGAATGCTGATGTGGCTGATAGAGTGCAAGAGCAAGCCAAAGCCGCTTGCTTAAAAATGGAAACTCTCATTGAAGATCAGCTTGTCGAAACCAAGTACAACTCCAAATGCCGCGACATTATTCACGATGCGTGTGTTGTTGGTACCGGTGTAATTAAAGGTCCGGTTGTATTGGGTAAGACTGATAGAGCGTATATCCAGGACAAACAAACCGGCGAGTTTATTACGGTTATCAAGCAGACGTTTGAGCCTG
>Ga0070747_1001304_pt1 | contig 12221 bp, 26 predicted proteins | sample VirMetDEL_Mar_31_FD_77321 | JGI IMG/M metagenome (GOLD analysis project Ga0070747, IMG submission 77321) | Aqueous microbial communities from the Delaware River and Bay under freshwater to marine salinity gradient to study organic matter... | ecosystem: Environmental > Aquatic > Marine > Coastal...
TGCTTGCTCTAGTGCGGCTCCTAAGCGGGATTTTTCAGTTATCCTATATAAGACAGATGCCGAATGCGTAAAATGGAAACTAGAGGGGCAAGTTTTTGAGCTATGCAAGCGTGATGAGGGTTTTCCGCAGAAACTAATCGGAATATCCGCAACTGATTATGCGAAAGAGCGGGATTTTCAAGACCTACTTATCAACCGATGCCAGAAATGGAAGAGGTAATTCTTTCTGTTTTCTCTGCCTAATTAATTGAGCCTCAGTAGCCTTTTTCAGTTTCTCAATTACCGCCTCGCTATTCCTACCACCCCTGCTAAACGTCCATAGTCCATGCTTTTCATAATAGTCAGCATCCTCCATAGGTTCAAAGATGTTATATTCAAGTGATTCTCTTTCCATTATAATCCTTAAAAGTGAGCGATAGTTTTAATTCTACCGCCCACCTAAGCAAAAACGACTTAGCGACATTTACGAGAAGCACCAGGTCATTACTTTAAAAACTTATCTAAATCTTTCTCTAGCTGCTTTAGTCCCAATGGCGTCAATGCCCTAACATCGGTAGGGCCATTTGGGATTCCTTTCTCAATCTTAAACTCTTCCCACCCCTCGGTATCTACGCTTTTAGCCTTCTGACATTTAGCGAATATTGCGGTAAGGGGGTCTGCTTTCCTAGTGGATCCAGAAGCACTGTTCCCATCATCATCTAAGGTCCCACACACCCCACATATCGATTCGATACTATAGCGGCGTAAGTAAGTTACAGCGGCGCCGTAGCCTTGGACGTTATCCTTATCTGGGTTAATGGGAACGAACGAGCTTAAGCTGTCACCCTTTTTATCTATAATAGAAGTTTTTAACCCGTGGACACCCTCGTTATAATCGAAGTTCTGAATCAGCATTAATCCCGCCTCTTGTAGTGCTGGTTTAACTACGGCCATTAATCCTGGTAGGTCCACATACTTGCTTTTAAAGTGGGGATTAGTCGCATCCTTTATAGGGTCCTTAACTAATCCTTGGAACTTAAAATATGCCTCGTAGATACTCATATCATTCTCATAAAAGGAATATCGTCAGCTATAAACCCTGAGCCGGATTCTTGAGCCACTTGTTTTTGATCTTGCTTATCAATCCCACCTAGGAGCTCAACATCAAAACAGTTAATAATAGGCTTCTGGAACTTAACCCCATCTTTCTCCCACCGTTGAACGTCTAGTTTTCCGTTAATACAGACTTTCTTACCTTTCAGCATATACTGTTGAACGGTCTCGGCTGACTTGCCCCAGAGGGCTACGTCTAGAAACATTACCTCGTCTTTTTTCATCTTATTAACAGCAATTGAGAAGTTTAAAACAGGTTTTCCCCCTGTGGTCATTTTGAATTCTGCGTCTCTGGTTAAATTCCCAACGCCTACAAATAAATTAGTGTTCATTATTAGCCTCCTATTTAAAGCCTAGTTTTTCTTTCCTAACTCTGGTTTTAGCTTTACCTAAACCCATGTCATTTTTTACCATTTCCAATAAAGCCCTTAATCCCCTAGTCCTGGAACCATTCCCCACCGACTTGAGTTCTTCGCGCTCTTTTTCAGATAATCTAAAATTAGTTAAACTCATTCAATATCCTTTTGTGTAGACGACAGTATATACAGGTTGCCAGATTGTAAACCTGTTTATAAGATTTACATATGAATAGATTCAACGGATTATGGGTCGATGTATTACTAACAATTATCTCTATAGCTATATTGTCGGCTATTCTGGAGTTTATAAGTGTTTAACTGTTTCAAGAAAGATTATGTAAAACCCACAGAAGAACCACCTCTAGAGGGTGACGATAGCTCAACCAGAAGAAAGACCGGGCTACTTATAGGGCACTCCTTTAATGATAAAGGGGCTAGTAATAGTGAATGGTATGTTAAAAACGTAGAATATGACCCGACTTATGACGAGTACGTTAAAGAATATGACATGGACGGGGATAGAGTATTAGAAGAGTATGAACTTAATTTAAAAGCCGCCACAATTTCAACACTAACCTACGCCACCAGGGACGACGGTAGGGGCAGACGGGGTGCCTGTGAAGAGTTAGCCGAGGCAGATTGTACTGAAATAGTTTCCATGCACTGCAATTCCTACAACGGTGGAGCTCGGGGTTTTGAGGTCTGGTATCTCGACGGGGTTATTGAGTCTAAGCGGTTTGCTCAGAAGTTTTACGATGCCTTTATGGAACAATTTCCAGAGACAATAGGTCGTGGACTTAAAAAGGGTCATAAACGTAGTCGTGCTTATGGTGTATTAGATGCTGGTCGTGACTACGGTATTAGAAAAACAATCCTAGTGGAATATTACTTCCTAGACGTTAGGGCCGATTTCATCCCACCAGAAGAGATTGGGAAGTTTTTAAGAAAGTTTGGGAGTAAAGGTTGAGATACCTTATCGCCCAAGGGAAGGCATGTTGTTCATACCCCCACAACGGTAGGATCCGATTCTGGCTTAATCTCCCCCGAGCCCTAGTTAATTTTTACTGGAAACGCTTTAACGATTGGTATATTTATGGAAATTGTAGAAAGTAACTACCACCTATCATTTTTCAAAGGAACAGATATGAAATCAGTATTTGAGTTTTCTTTACCGGAAGAAGAACAATTCCATTACGAAGCTCTCAATGGTCACAAGTACAGAGAGCTCATTACAAGACTTGAGATTGAATTAAGTGACGCTGTTAAAGCGGCTCACGGAACGCCCGAGGCTGACTATCTTAATCCAGTACTAAAGAGGATTCACGACTTAGCTGTTGAAATTGACGTGAAGCTAAACAGAAAATAAACTTTAAGGGTGAGAGAATTTGCCCTTATCTTATTTCTTCTAGTGGTTATAAATCCTTATGAGGGTAGAGGGATAGACTACGCAGAAGATGAACCCCAGTTATACGAGTATGAAACCGAATACAATATAGAAGTTTATGGTCCCGATTCCGTGAACAGCGAAGGTTCCGTGGTTACGGAATACACCGACGAACAAATAGACCGATTCATTCAAAAAGCTAATAGGGTTATCAATTCTGCATACCCTCCTTATGTTAATTCCAATTCTTATGGTTTTTAGTTATGGTGTTGGAATGCTTAAAAGAATAAGAAATATTGATATTATAGAGGGAGAGGTGTGGAAAACCATTAAAGGTTTTGACGATTACAAATTTTCTAGCCTCGGGAGAATTATCTCTAAGGAGAGAGTCAGGCCGCCCGCCTATGATAAGTGTGGTTATGTACGGATGGGTTTTGCTGTTAATGGGAAATCTAGGTCTTATTTGGTGCATAGGTTAATTATGGAAGCATTTATTGGGAAGAGTGATTTACAAGTTAACCATAAAAACGGAATCAAAGACGATAACCGGATTGAAAATCTGGAGTATTTAACAGCTAAAGAAAATATGAGGCACGCATTTAGAACCGGATTAATGGGCACTAGTGGGGAGCTCAACTATCAAGCCAAGTTAACAAATGTTCAAGCCTTAGACGTTCATGCGAGACTAAAAAGGGGTGAGCGGAGTTGCGATATAGCAGATATGTATAATGTTACACGAACCATAATATCGTCTATCAAAAGAGGGATAACCTACAAAATTCAAGATATAACCTAGCGAGTGGGTTGGGTAATTGCATTACTGATTTAATCCCCTACACTTTTAGTTATGGATATCTATGTTTTGCCGGACCGTCAGGTACGTCCGGATGTCGACACTAGTTACAATAAATCTATCGCCGCTCATATCGCCGAGGTAAAACCCGATGTAATAGTTTGCATGGGTGACTTCTACGATATGAAATCTCTCTCCTATTACGATAAGGGCAAGAAGTCCCACGAGGTTTTTAACTTTATAGAGGACGTTGAGTCTGGAAACGAATGCGATAGAGAGTTCTTCGCTTGGCTTAAAGAGTACTGGCCCCGTTATAAATCAAAAACTAAACGATATAGATTCTTAGGTAATCACTGTGACCGAATAAGAAAGGCCTTCGACTTTGGGGATGCTAATTTAAGAGAGCTCATTAGAAGGTTTCGCCCAGATCATTCTCGTTGGACTAAGACCTACCCGTTTCTAACTGTTAAAAAAATAGGTGGCGTAAATTTCTCCCACTACTTCCCAAACGATAATTCTGGTAAACCAATTGGAACCGCTAGGCAGTTACTACAAAAAAGACATGAGAGTTGTGTAGCCGGCCACCAGCAGGGTTTCGATTACGCCGAGCAATTAACGTTTAATGGCAAGGTGATTCAGTCGATAATAGCTGGATCATGTTATTTACATGATGAAGAGTATAAGGGACCGAATAACCATCATTTTCGTGGAACGCTAATACTGCGAAACGTTAAAAACGGAATGTTTGATATAGAGCGATTTAGTCTGGCTAATCTAATGGCCAAATACAAATGAGCCGTAAAAACAATCTAAAATACCACCCCGATTTAGTGTGGACTCGACCTTATGTAGAGGCGGCGTGGAAACATATCCCTAGAGGCTTCAAATTAACCCGTATCAACGCCTGTTACCCTCAAACTAGTAAGTGCCTAGGTTTTTACGGTCAGCTCTCAGAAACGGAAACAGGGCACTGTCTTAGCCTCTATACTCATTATTGGTGGCATATCTCCTGGTTCCCTAAAAAGAGAAAGATTCAACCATTTAGTAAAATTGACCTCCTTCAAACCCTTGCTCATGAATTAGCGCACTGCGCCCACTGGGAACACACTCCAGACCACAAGCGTTTAGAGAATAAGATATGTAATATCTTTATGAGAATGCTTAATGCAGAGGGTTACGAGTCAGAAGAAAAAGAATTAAAAGAAATTAAAAGTCAGTAGTCGATACGTGCCGAGTCTTGAAATAATCTAATTGTGTGATTCGCACCGCCTTCATTATTTTTCACTCAGAAAGCCCCGACCATGATGGAAAGGGTTTTTTATCTATTGAATTGAAATATAATCAGGATCGAATGATAAAAGGATTTCTTCATTAATCTTAAGGATAGAGCCTAGTGAGTAATAGCGCGCTTTCTCCCAGGCGAAAAACCCTCTATCCCTTTTTACATACTCCAGAGCCTGAATCTCTTCGATAAGCTCAACCACCCTATCTTTGGCGCGGGCCTCTAGGAATAAATTAAAATCGGACTGGGTTAGATATTGTTCTTGCATAATTAAATCATATCAGTGGAGCTCATGAATTGTAACCCCTATGCCGGAGTCTTCACGGTAAATCTTATTCGCGGTTAGGGTTATTATCTGGGCATCGTCATTGTAGACGATATTATTCATGGCATCCAATACTGATTTGCAATAGTTATCTACATCAGGGCGAACGGTGGGGTACTTTCTTTTGACGGTTCTAGGTGGGGTTATAAAGAAATCAATCTCGACTTTAAGGGGACCATCTAGAGGTGATGCTTTCCAGTATTTTTTACATAGGGCCGTTATCGCATCCTCAAACTTTCTAGTAATAGCTGGTTTGTGAACACGGACCGACCCACCTTGCCTCGAGAACCTTGGACGGCCCTTGGGTGTTGGCGGAATATCGAAATATAGTGAGTGGGCCATGATTAATGGTGATACATAGGGGGTTAAATGGCTATTAAAAGAATTATTATCATATACCCAATAATTATAGGTATTTATATTAGTATATAGTTATATACAGCGCATCAAATACGTGCTATACTTATTTTAGAAACAAACCGAGGGAAACGGAATGAAAACTCTTAAATGTAAAAAATGTAACCATAAAATGTGCCACGACCTTACAGGTAAAACTAACAGCGCTGGCTATGACACTTGGGTATGTCGCAACTGTTTAACAGAAAGGGTTTTAATTAAAAGAAACAGAAAAGAAAAAAACCAGGCCGATGATAGTATTATTGAAGCGATTAGTTACATTATGAAAATCAAAGGTATGGAAAAATAAAAGGGGTTACGTTATGGAAAAGGTAAATGAGGAAAGCGTAAAAACCATGAGTACAGAGCAAATTAAAGGGTCAATCATTATAGTGCTAACGTCCTTTAATTTATCGCCTAAAAAAAAATGGGCTAATGTTAAATTACTAGAAGATGAACTGAGAAAGCGCGGAGAATTATAACAACCGCCCTTCGGGGCTAGAGGATGTAATGCCTAAAAAGAAATACAAAACCCTTATTCATATCAACGTAACCGAGGACCAGCACCACCATCTAAACGACATGGGCGGTCCTACCGAGGGGTTTAGAAAACTCTACGCCTTTTGGTATCAGAATTACGAAATATGGGAAGAGCAGGAGCAACGAAGATTAAGTATTAAGAAACGAATGGAGGGAATGAAATGAAAACCATATTAGATTGTATTCGCTCATTTTACCCCTCTAGTAGAGAGGATGAAATTAAGCACCTAGAATCCCTCATCAAGGACCTAGTTCATAACCAAAACCAAATCCAATACGGAAAAGGTTACGAGGACGGGCTTAAGCGGGGGCGTGAATTAGAGAGTGCTATGTGGCGAGGGTTTGCGCCTGATGACTTGAAGGATTTAATAGAAGGGAAAGACGATACTAACGATTAATTGGAGGGAATATGAAGCCAGAATACGAAACCGAATTAAAAGAAGTAGAGATGGAATTGCGAGACGCCATTATCGAGGGGGAGAGTAAGCAATTAATCAGCCTATTAATTAAAAGGCTAATGCTCGCATCTGAGAGGGTGGGTTACGCTAAAGCAATGGACGAGGCCTGGAAGATAATGGGGGAGAAATGAGCGAGAAATGTAAAGAGTGTGAAGGATTGGGGTATGTCGATGAAAACCTGTGCGATGAGTGCATGGGTCGGGGGGAGTTCGAATGACTAACCTCGGCTTAACAATATTAGGTATAAATATATTACTAGCTCTATATCTATTCGGGGCTACTCTTTAAGCCATCGGATGGCCCCCCGCGCCTATACTAACCCCCTAAATAAATCTATAACAATTCTGAATTTGTCATTCACACACACATTTTTCACAGTTCGCCTCCAGCCAATTGTGTATTAAATAAGCCCCTCGATTCTCGACAAATTCTCGGGGGGCTCTTTTATAAGGGGACTACATTGAGGTGGTTTAAGCATTATTCCGACGTTAGAAACAGCGAGTCATTATCTATCCTTTTAGATGAATTGGGCCTCGAAGGTTATGCGCGTTACTGGATTTTGATGGAATATTTGAGCTCTAATTTTGACGGAATATCGGTTTCATTCAGGATTCATAGGCGGAACGTTCGGGATATGCTCCGGCTTCGGTCATGGACCGGTCTGGGAACGTTCATGGACCGTATCGGGACCGTTCGGGGACTGGTCGTTAATCAAGAGGAAAACGTTTATCATATCGAAGCACCTATATTACTGGAATTAAAAAGCAAAGACTTCAAACGAGCGCTAAGTGGTAGCGTTAGCGAAGCGCCTAAGAAAGAGAGTAAGAATAAGAGTAAGAAAGAGAAAAAAGAAATAGATATACCTGTTTTGGAGGCAAAGCCCCCGATTGATTATAAATTTTTCATGGACCATTGGAATAATTTACTAGGTGAGTCATTATCCCCTATTAAAAAAATGACCAATAAAAGAAAGTTACTAATACGCACCCTGTTAAAGAATTACCCAGACTTTAATTTATTAGATTACTTAAAAGAAATTGAAAGCTCTGATTTTTTGATGGGAGCAAGCTCTAAATGGTCGGCAGATTTTGACTTCTGTTTTAAGCATTCAAATTATCTAAAAGTTATAGAAGGGAATTATAAAAACAACACTAACCAGAAAACTAACGCAGAAGCTAAGCAAGATAAAATGCTAAACATTTTAAAGGGGTTCGAGAATGCTGATAGAGCAAACAATAACTAAGTTTTGTATTTCAAAAGGAATAGAAGCCAGTGAGGAAAGAATTAAAATACAGGCATCTTATCTTAAAAAGACTGAATTTTCCGAGGCTCAAATAGTTAAAGCAATAGGGGAGCTATTTGGGGAGACTGAGTTTTTTCCCGATGCCAGCCTGGTTATTAAAAAATTAAACCCCTCGGCTAAAGATAGTTCTACCGAGGCTCAGTCAATAGTCGATTCAATTTTAGAAGCTAACACCCAGACAGGTAGCGCCTTAGCCGCAAAAGAAATCATAGGCCCTATTGGGTGGTACGTGGTTGAGCGATTTGGGGGCTGGTCTTGTATTACTAATTTAACTTATTCCGATATGGGTACTGCCAGGGCACAGCTTCGCAGGATAGCCGAGGCAGCGATTATAAATAAAACCTCGGAACCTAAATTAGAATACTCCCAAAAAGCCAAAGGTGAATTAACGAAGTTGAGCTACTCGGGGTTGTTAGAATAATTACATGACATTTTACAGGGTGAGGGAAATGTTATTTAACTTGTATATACAAGGAGAGGGGATGTGAACGTATTAAGTTTATTCGATGGTATGAGTTGCGGACAAATAGCTTTAAATAGAATCGGCATTAAGCCCGATAAGTATTACGCAGCCGAAATAGATAAGTGGGCGATGCAGATAACTCAAAAGAATTTCCCCGACACTATCCAGCTCGGCGATGTAACCGAGGTAAGTTTTCCCGAGGGTGAGATTGATTTACTTTTAGCCGGAAGCCCTTGTCAGGGATTCAGTTATGCTGGGAAGCAATTAAACTTCGATGACCCGAGAAGCGCATTATTCTGGGAGTTCGTCAGGATATTAAAAGAAACCAAACCTAAATACTTTCTATTAGAAAATGTGAAAATGAAAAAAGAATATCAGGACGTAATAAGCGAAGCGGTGGGGTGTGAACCAGTAGAAATAAACAGCTCGCTGGTATCTGCTCAGAATCGTAAAAGGTTATACTGGACAAATATCCCAGGATTATCTCAACCGATAGATAGAGGGATTTTATTAAACTCGGTTCTAATAGATGATACTGAAGGTTTGTATCACACAGAAAAAGCAATTAAATACATGAACAGAGAGGTTAAAGGCGGTCGCACTCACTGGGACTTTGGTTATATTCAATACTCAGATAAGGATAAGTCTCAATGTCTAACCGCTAATATACATAAGGGGGTACCTTATAATGTTCTGGTAGATGATAGGGAATACCTTATTAAAAATATAATAGTTCATAATATTTATGGGAGATATAGTGAAAAGAAATGTAGGGTTTTTGAAAGCAAGGGGCCCACAATAACAGCGGCTCAGGGTGGTGGGCATATAGCATCAGTATTCAGAGGGAATAAAGAATTAGCACAGTCGATACCTTTTGAAATATTGAGAAAAGTTGTAAGGAAGTTGCACCCGAAAGAATGCGAAAGACTTCAGACCGTAGACGATAACTACACCGAGGGCGTATCAAATACCCAGCGTTACAAGATGCTCGGGAATGGCTGGACCGTGGACGTAATAGCTCACATATTGCGGGGGATGAATGAGAGATAAGAAATTAGCCGCCCAATACCACGGCCTCCCTTGCATATGTTGCGGAACCACCGAGGGAACTGTAGGCCACCACGTCAAAACTGTTGGATCCGGCGGGTCGAATGAGCCTTATAACATAATGGTCCTATGCAACCCTACGCATCAATTAATTCATCAGCACGGATTGAGTTATGTGGCGGTAATGCACTATCCCATAAACGAATGGTTAACTATTAACGGTTGGGAACGCTGTGACTATAGAAAAAAATGGGTGCGATACGCGTGAGGATTGGTTCTAACAGGAGAAAACAGCATGAGTAAGGATTACATATACCCTGAAGAGTTTGAGAGCGTGTGGGGCAGAATAGAGGATAAGCGAGCATCGCGTAAGGAAATAGCTTATAAAGTGTTCGTAAAACTTTACGACTCGGGGATTAACGAGCAAATCAAGGCCAAGGATAAGTGGATAAAAGAGCTACTAAAAAATCGCCTCGATTGTGAAAAGTGTGGATGTACTGAATTACTTTGCGGCCATAACAAGAGGGATTAAATGAGAATTAATATAGATAGAAAGGATTCACACAGGTTAATTAAAGAACTCGGTCTGGAGGCAGGGGAATGAGGTGTAAATATTGTGACAAGGCTTTAAGTATCAAGAAGGGTGAGATAGCGCATGGTTGCCTCGATTGCTATTTGGAGCCATGGCAAGAGAAGATAGACGCTAAAGATGCGGAGATAGAGAGGCTTAATGGTAAATGTAACGGGTTAGAGTTAGAGATAGAACTAAAGCACGATTATGTTACCAATATTAATGGTATGTTTATATCCGGCTCAAAAGGTAACGTGAGATATGTTTCTAATTACATAAAAACCCTCACCTCTCAACTGGATGTTGAAATCCAATCCAAGTCCAAGATGCGTGAAGAGTATAGGTCACTTGACCTATTATATGGGTCACAGCAAGAGCGAATCAAAGAGCTTGAGAAGATAAACGAAAGAAACTGTTTAACTAACAGTGGGATTATAACATCCCTCACCTCTCAACTAGAGGTGCTTACTAAGTGTGCATTTGAGTACAGAATGCACACTACATGTATAGAAGCAAATGTGTTTAATAAATGTTCTCAGTGTAAAAACAAACAAGCGTTAGAAACCATGGAGAGGGAGTGATGCAGAAGCCAAGTGAATTTTCTACAGCAATGAGTATTGGTGATTTATATGATTATGCAATAAATCTCCAAAAGGAAAACGAGGAACTAAGGGATGAGGTAGGTAAATGGTTAAGCCACGTCATCAAGCTGGACGATAAGCTAGGTGTGCTTAATGATCTCTTGATGGAAATTAGTAGCGGTTATAAGAGGTCTGAGGATGATATAGAGGTTAGCTGTTTAATTGGAGAAATATTAGACCGCCCCGAAGTAAAAGCAATGATAGAAAAGGATAAGGTATGAGTAATACGCCGGATATTGATAAAGCTTACGATATGCTTAAAGAATCAACGCCCACTAGGTTGCTCCTAGAGGAATATGAATCCCAACTCCAAGTCAAAGACGCTCGAATTAAGGAGCTTGAGACTATGACCGAGGGTTATAGATATAGGGGAGTTGAGAATAAGCTCTGGAAAAGAATTGAATCCCTCACCAATAAACTAGAGGTGCTTACTAAGTGTGTTCAATGGATAGATGAAGAGGGTGATTGTATAGGTTGGTTTCCAGATAAGGCTGACTTCTGCCAAGGCTGTAAAAACAAACAAACACTAGAGGGGGTTAAGGGTGAATGATAACGAGGCTTATTATAAATGGGAAAGATTTTTCATGGAAAAGACAGGGCGAATTCCTGAGCGTGGCGAGATATGGAACCACCAACAAAAGAAAATAGATAGAGAAATGAATATATCTAAAGGCTACTCCATATTACTCAAAGCCAAAGATGCGGAAGTAAAAACCCCCATTTCTCAACTAGAGAAGCTTACTAAGTGTACCGCTGAATGTAAGCCAGAGTGGGAAAGCTATAACATGTGCTGTGGCTGTAAAAACAAACAAGCATTAGAGAAAATAGAACAACTGGAGGAAGGGGAATGAATAAAGAAAAAGAAAGTGAGGCTAGAAAGCACTTACGGGTGGTCGCTGAAATAGCGGACATATTAGATAAAGAATATCCCAATGACCCCGATGCCATGTTTTTTATAATCAGGACGCTTAGAAATATTTTTCTATGGGAGAATGAGGACAGTCACAACGAATGGGTTATATGTAGAGGGATAGAACAATATGAAAAGAATAAGAAATAGGGAGATCAGTAGAAAGGAAGATCGGAAGCGTTTAGGGGCTCCAGACCACGGAAGCAGACGGGGTAGTTGACAAAAACCGCCAAACTCCCTTAGTCTTAGTTATTGATAATCGTAACTGCTAAGGGAGATATATGTCTGAATTAAAGCCGATAGGCCGTACAGAAACAGTTTCAAAAGAAAAAATCCAATCATTCGAGCGTAAGCTAGCTAAAGCAACTAAGGTCCACCACGATCTATTCTCGCTGGATATTACTAATACTAGAAAGAATATGTCCTGGGAGGAGAGTAATCCTAACTGGGTTGATGTTGCACACCGCCATTATTACCACACGGTAACCTCTGACGGGAAGGCGTTACAAAACTCCGCTCCTTCTGCTGGTCACTTTCATGAGGTAATAGTTGAGGAAGATGAAAGCGGTAAGATCACTAACGTAACGTGTGGACCACCTCAGGTTATGCACAAGGGTAAACCCCATCCATATAAGAACGATAAGCATACTCACGAAA